>SDBT01010613.1_pt1 | contig 14864 bp, 17 predicted proteins | sample 2277101 | NCBI WGS metagenome assembly SDBT01 (sample SAMN10404973, study PRJNA504765) | marine sediment metagenome | isolation source: marine sediment core GS10_PC15, 103 cmbsf | place: Arctic Ocean: Southern Knipovich Ridge | collected 2010
AATAAAAAAGTTCATTCTATTGTAAAAATATAGATTCATGAAACAAGTTAATTATATTGAGATACCCAATAATAAAATTAAGAGTTATTACATTAAAAGCAATATTTTTAATCTCTCAGGGTTTAATTCCCCGCAGCTCTGCTGCGGTCAATAAAATATGCTAAAATGGTATAAAAAGTAGGGGAGTAAAGTGATTTGAGTAAGTATATTCACAAATCACATAATGTATCTGTGCTAATATACCATTTTGTATGTCCAGCAGAATATAGAAAAGTTATTTTCAACAAAGAAGTAGATGAAACTCTCAAGGGCATATGTCTTGAAATTTCCAAGAGGTATGAAATAAGTTTTTTAGAGATAGGAACAGACAGAGATCATGTGCATTTTCTAATACAGTCAGTTCCAAAATATAGTGTGACAGAAATGATAAGAATGATAAAAAGTATAACTGCCAAAAAGATATTTGCAAAACATCCGGAAGTAAAAAAGCAGCTGTGGGGTGGAGAATTTTGGTCAGATGGATTTTTTGTAAATACTGTAAGCAAGTTTGGCAGCGAAGATACAATAAGCAAATATGTAAGAAATTAAGGAATGAAAAAGAATATTTCATTTATCAAAGTTATGATAGGAAGTTATTTGAAGGACATATTTTCAGAGATTTATTTAGCCACATAAAACACCACACTCTTGTCTGGTGATGTTGTAAAGCTTAATGTATAAGAGGATCATGTTCACATGGTAGTCGTGATACCTCTTAAGAATTGCAGTTGCCGATGCAATTCAGTATATCAGAACACAGTCGGCAAAAAAGCTAAAGGCGAAATCTCCTTTTATGCAAAAAGCCTTTGCAAGGAAAGGCGGCATCTGGTCTAGAGGATACTGTGTATCGTGTATAGGTTTGAATGAAAAGGAAATTCTCGCCTACGTTGAGCATCAAGAAAAAGAAGACAAAGGGCAGGCTGCAATTAACATTGCCATAGGTTTAAGAAGCCCCAGCTCCTACTGGGGGATTCTTTACTTAGATAACGTATACTAATTTGACATCCCAAATCTTTTAAAGTATAATTTTCTTAAGTTCACATCCTGAACATTGATCTATAGATTGGAAAATTCCTGAAAAATCAGTTGATTGAATATGGTTGGCTGATTACTAATTTTAATTTATTAAATTATTTAACAGGGAGGGAAAAATGTCACAAAAATTTATTGTCCCACACAAAGGAATCATTAGAAAGCAAGATAGAAAAACATTGAATGATCATAAATCCGCAATTTTATGGATTACCGGACTTTCCTGTTCCGGGAAATCTACTCTTGCCTATAAAGTTGAAGAGGAACTCTTCAAATGAGGATTAAGAGCCTATGTTTTAGACGGAGATAATGTAAGAACCGGATTAAATAGGGACCTTGGTTTTTCTGCAGAAGATAGGGAAGAAAATATTAGAAGAATTGGTGAAGCAGCTAAACTTTTTGTTGATGCCGGATTAATAGTAATGGCGGCTTTTATATCTCCATACGAAAAAGACAGAGAATTTGTAAGAAGCATTGTAGAGGATGATGAATTTATAGAAATTTATGTTAAATGTTCTTTAGATATTTGTGAACAAAGGGATATTAAAGGGTTTTATAAAAAGGCTCGAGCTGGGATAATAAAAAACTTTACCGGAATAGATGACCCTTACGAAGAACCGGAACATTCGGAAATAGTGGTAGAAACTGATGAAATAAACGTAGAAGAAAGTGTAGAAAAAATTATGAATTATTTAGAAGAAAGAGGATATATTAATAAATGGAAGAAGGAATCCACCCTAAAAGAAATAATAGATACTAAATAAAACTGGGGAATATTTTTATGATAGAAAATATTGATATCCAAAAGATAAATTTTATCGCTAAAAAAGCAGGCGATGAAATTATGAAGATTTACCAGCAGGATTTTGAGGTAGATTATAAGAAAGATAATTCTCCTCTAACTAAAGCAGATATTAAATCAAATGAAATAATAACTGAAAGTTTAGAAGATTTATATCCGGAAATACCTATTCTTTCTGAGGAAAACAACGAAGTACCCTATAATATAAGAAAAAATTGGGAATATTTCTGGCTTATTGACCCCCTTGATGGTACCAAAGAATTTGTTAAAAAAAACGGTGAATTTACCGTTAATATCGCTCTGATTTATAAAAATATGCCAGTTTTAGGAGTAATATATGCTTCGGTACTTAAAATATTATATTATGCCCAAAAAGACCAGGGGGCATTTAAGCAAGAGAAAAATAAAAAGCCTCAAAGATTACCACTTTGTAAGCACACCAACAAAGATATTCTCAAAGTTATAGTCTCTAAATCTCATTTCAATCAGGAAACCAAAGATTTTGTCGACAATTTAAAAAATCAACATAAAAAAATTGAATTTATTAACGTTGGCAGTTCCTTAAAATTTTGTCTTATCGCAGAGGGGAAAGCAGATATTTATCCCCGTTTAGCTTCCACTATGGAATGGGATACCGCAGCAGGACAATCCATAGTAGAGCAAACAGGAGGAAAAGTAATAGAATTTAAAACTCAAAAATCTTTAAAATATAACAAGCAAAATCATTTGAATCCTTACTTTGTAACTAAAATAATTAATATGTAACAAATAAATGGTTTAATGACTTATTTAAAATTTAGTAATTGATTATCCGATTGGCAGATCGGTTGATTAAAACAGATTGGCCAATTGGCGGATAGGCAGATTGATTAACTAAATATGATTAACGGATAGGCAAGGAGCAAATTAAAATGTCAAAGATACTTGTAACTGGTGCAGGTGGTTTTGTAGGCTCGCATCTGACTGAATATTTAGTAAGACAGGGGTATAAAGTTAAAGCATTTATCCGATATAATTCCTGTAATTTTCGGGAATGGCTGGATAAATCGAAATATATTAACGATATTGAAATTTATTCAGGAGATATAAGAGATTATGATTCAGTTTATAATTCTATTAAAGGGATAGATTATGTATTTCATCTTGCTGCATTAATAGTCATTCCACATTCCTATTATTCTCCTTTGGATTATATAAAGACAAATATTGAAGGTACATACAATATACTTCAAGCTGCTAAAGAGCTTAATATTAAAAGAATAATTCATATTTCAACCAGTGCGGTATATGGAACCGCTCAATATATCCCCATAGATGAAAAACACCCTATTAATCCCCAATCCCCTTATGCAGCCTCGAAGGCAGGCGCTGATCATTTAGCTAAAAGTTTTTATTTATCTTTTAATTTACCTGTTACTATTGTACGTCCCTTTAATATGTTTGGCCCAAGACAATCTGCTCAGGCAGTAATTCCTACTATTATAACTCAAATTTTAGATGGTAAAGGTTATATTAAACTGGGAAATTTAAATTCGAGTAGGGACTTTAATTATATCTTAGATGCAGTAGAAGGTATATCCAGGATCGGCTTACATCCTAATACCATAGGAAAAGTGATTAATATAGGAACTGGAAAAGATGTTTCTATTTGGAAATTAACGGAAATTGTAAATAAATTAACTGGAAAAAATTCAGAAATAAAATTAGATAACAAGCGAGCAAGATCCCCAAAAAGTGAAGTTTGGAGATCGGTCTGTGATTATTCTAATGCTCGCAATCTTACAGGGTGGAACCCTCGTTATACATTTGAAAAGGGCTTAGAAGAAACCATAAATTGGTTTAATCTTGCAAGAAATTCCCACCTATAAAAAGGGGGATGATAGAAATTTTCTGGTTCTTTCGTTCGTTCTTTGATATAAAGAAAATATAGAACTACACACCTCGGCTCATACAGTATACAAAATTGAAATATCATATTGTTTGAATAAACCGATAGCGAAGAGAGATTTTAGCAATTGGAGCAAAGAGTTATCTGACAATAAAACTTCAAGAAATAAGGAAATATTATCTTAATTAGTAATATATAGAGATAGGAATAAAGAAAGATCATATTCATTTATATATGATAATCTCCCCGAAGTACGCAGTAAACAAAGTAGTGGAAACTATAAAAAAAATACTGACAAATCTCTAAGAAGAAAATTTGCTTTCTTGAAAAAAGTATATTAGGACAAAAAAGGCATTGGGGAAAAGGTTATTTTGTATCTATGTTAGGAATAAACGAAGAAGTGATCAGAAGATACGCAGAATCATAAGAAGAGGAAGAAACAGTACAAGCAAAGCTTGAGTTTTGAAGGCCCGTAAAGGCGGGAGAATCGATTTATACAGAGCCTATACCGTAAAACCTTACTTTGTTGGGTAATTCCTGCGAAAAGAAGAAACTAGAGTACTATTAAAAAGAGATAAATTAATGTTTAAAAGAAAAGCAAAATACTTTATTAAAAATTTAAATCAGAAATAATAGAATAGCCTTTCAAAAGGAGTATAAAAAATGTCGAAAGTTTTAGTAACTGGCGCGGGGGGATTTATAGGTTCTCACCTTACTGAATATTTAGTTGAAAAAGGGCATAAAGTAAAGGCGTTTGTCCGTTATAATTCCCGCAATTTTTGGGGATGGCTGGAGAAGTCAAAATATATTGATGATATAAAAATATATTCAGGTGATATTCGGGATTATGATTCTGTCTACGAAAGTATGAAAGGAATTGATTATGTATTTCATCTTGCTGCCCTTATAGGTATTCCCTATTCCTATTATTCTCCCTTAGCTTATATAAAAACAAACATTGAAGGAACATACAATATTTTACAATCTGCCCGTGAACTTGAAACAAAAAGAGTAATTCATACTTCAACAAGTGAGGTTTATGGAACCGCACAGCACATTCCTATAAATGAAAAACATCCTATAAATCCACAGTCCCCTTACGCAGCTACTAAAGTAGGCGCTGATAGTTTAGCTAAAACTTTTTACTTATCTTTTAATTTACCAGTTACTATTGTGAGACCTTTTAATACCTTTGGTCCAAGGCAATCGGCTCGTGCTGTAATTCCCACCATTATTTCTCAAGCCTTAAATGGTAAAAAAGATATAAAATTAGGTAATTTGAACTCAAGTAGAGACTTTAATTATGTTTTAAATACAGTAGAAGGGATGTATAAATTAGGCTTACATCCAAATACTTTAGGTGAAGTTATCAATATAGGCACCGCAACAGATATTTCTATTCGTGATTTGGTTAATCTTGTAAGCAAATTGACTAAAGTTGATTTAAAAGTTAAAGTAGATAGTAAACGCATTAGACCCGAAAAAAGCGAAGTTCAAAGATTAGTATGTGATTATTCTAAGGCACACAATCTTACCGGATGGAAACCACACTATACATTGGAGGAGGGTTTAGAGAAAACCATTGATTGGTTTAGAGAAAATTTAAATATATATAAAGAGGGGATTTATAATGTCTAAAATATTTCTTGATGATCCTAACTTAGGTGATTTAGAAAAAAAATATCTTACCAAAGCTATTGATAGTAATTTTGTTTCTGTTGTAGGTCCCTTTGTCCCTGAATTTGAAGAAAAGTTTGCCCAATACATAGGAGCAGAAAGAGCTGTATCAACCCAAAGTGGACATTGCAAAGTAGTTATATCAATATTAAAAAAATTAAAGAATTTTGAAATTGTAGGTATTGTCGATAATTATAAAGAAGGAAGTTTGATAAGTGGGATTAAGATAATAGGTACAGATAATAATTTAAAAGATATTTACAAAAGTGGCATACATTATGCGCTAATTACTGTTGGTAGTGTATAAAAGATAATACTAAAAGAGATAGATTCTTTAATTTAGCGAAAAAGATTGGTTATGAATTTCCCGTAATTATTTCAGATGAAACAATTGTTGATTAAGGGGTTAGGATAGATGAAGGAACTGTTATTATGTTAGGAGGTATAATTAATATTAATTTATCTATATAAAAAAAATATATTAAATAGTGATTCTATAATAGAACATAATTGTAAAATAGGAGAGCACTGCTATATTACTCCTGGTGTACATATTTCTAGGGCAGTAAATATAGGTGAATTCAGTTTCTCGGTATAGGAGCTACAATAATTCAAGGAATTACAATAGGTAAAAATGTAAATATTGTTGCGAAGAGGAAGCAATAAAAGATATTTCCGATAATGCTATTGTAGTTGGCAATCCCGTAAAAATAATAAGTGATAAAAATTAAGATTTAAGGATTTATCTTTTTGGTTTAGCTAATTTAAAATCATAGGAATGGGGAAAATATTTTAGAAATGATAAATAATAATAATATTTTTATGTTTACCAACACACGTGCAGATTATGGATTGCAGCGTTGGATAATAAAAGAAATGCAGAATAGTACTAAATTTAATACTTATCTGGTTGTAGGAGGCACTCATCTTTCAGAAGAATTTGGATATACAATTGAAGAAATTTTAAAAGATAATATTAAAAACATTATAAAGATTCCCTTTTTAAGTACTTCGATGGATGCTCTTTCTTTAGTTTCTTCTATTGGAAATGGTATAATACAAGCTTCTCAAATATTCTCTCTTTACAAACCAAGCTATGTAATTTTATCGTGTGATAGATATGAACTTTTTATAATGGCTATTGCAGCTATGATGTGTGAAATTCCTATTATACATATTCATGGGGGGGAATTAACAGAAGGTTGTATAGATGAACAGGTACGTCATGCTATCACCAAGATGGCTCATATACATATGCCTTCAACAAAATTACATGCAGAAAATATAAGCAAAATGGGGGAAGAAGATTGGCGTATACATATTGTTGGTGCACCGGGTCTTGAAAATATAAAAAGATTAGAATTATATACAAAAGAAGAGATTTTAAAATTAACCAGAATTAATGTTAATAAAAATACTATAATATGTACCTATCATCCGGTTACTCTTGAAGGGAAAGATAGTGTAAGATGGCAAATAAAAAATTTATTAAAGGCATTATCAAAATTTGATTTACAAATAATTTTTACCAGGCCTAATGCAGAAGTAGGTTCAGACGAAATAGTAGATATGATAAAAAAATTTGTAGATAATAATTCTAAGGTATATTTTTTTGATAGTCTTGGTTCAAAATTATATTTGAGTATTTTAAAATATGCAAAGGTTGTTGTGGGAAATTCTTCAAGCGGAATTATAGAAGTTCCTTCTTTTTTGATTCCTACAGTGAACATTGGAAATAGGCAGGAAGGCAGATTGCGTCCCGAAAGCGTTATCCAAACAGGTTATTCAGTTAATGAAATTTATAAAGGGATAGAAAAAGCCTTGTATAACACAGAATTTTTAACAAAAATAAAAACTATAAAAAATCCTTATGGAAATGGCGAGACAAGTAAATATGTAATTGAAGCAATGAATGAAATAATTAAAATTCCCAAAGAAATACTTTTAAAAAAGAGATTAGATTTTGAGGTAAAAAAGAATGAATGGCATAGGTATTTCTAAAGTTTTCATTATTGCTGAAGCTGGAGTAAATCATAATGGCCGCTTAGATTTGGCTTGCCAAATGAACCGATTAGAGGGGAGAATTTTAAATGAATTCCGAACAATATAAAAAAACATTAATAAAACCCGATATCTCTCTAAAAGAAGCGTTAAAACAAATGGATAAAGCTTCTTTACAGATATTGCTGGCACTAGATGAGAAAGATAAACTTTTAGGAATTCTAACTGATGGAGATATAAGAAGAGCCATTATAAAAGGAATTGATTTTAAAACCCCGATTAATTCAATAATGATTAAAAATCCATTTACTATATCTTATTTAACTGATAAAAGTGAAGCTTTAATTTTAATGAAAAGATATGATGTAAAACATATTCCTATTGTTGATGAAGAGAATAAAGTTCTGGGTATTTACCTATGGAAGGATTTTTTAAAAAATGGTAAAGTAAAATATCCTATAAAAGATATTCCGGTAATAATTATGGCTGGCGGCAAGGGGAAGAGACTTGATCCCTTTACAAAAATTTTCCCTAAACCATTAATTCCTATTGGAGAAAAACCAATTATAGAAATTATTATGGATAATTTCAAGAAATATGGATTTAATAAATTTATAGTATCTTTAAACTATAGAGCAGAAATGATTAAAATGTATTTTTCAGAAAATCCAAACAATTATGAAATTAGCTTTATTCGAGAAAAGGATTTTTTAGGAACAGCAGGGTCCTTATCTTTAATTAAGAGCAAATTAAATAGTACATTTATTGTTTCTAATTGCGATGTGATTATTGATATAAACTTTGATAGACTATTGAGTTATCATAAAAAAAATAAAAATCAGATTACAATTCTGGGAGCTATTCGTCATATAAAAATTCCTTATGGAGTATTAAAAATAAATGATGCAGATTTAGATAAAATTATCGAAAAACCAGATTATCATATCATAGTCAATTCGGGAATTTGTATTTTAGAGCCAGAGGTTATTGAATTAATTTCTAAAAATAAGGCAATGGATATGCCCGATTTAATGGTTTTAGCAAAGAAAAAAGGATTTAAAGTTCAAGTTTATCCAGCAAATTGTTCCTGGTTTGATATAGGTGAATGGGACGAATATAAGAAAGCATTGGAATATATGGAGAAATAATATTTTTTAAAGCGTGAAGATTTAATATTTGTATTTATATGCAAAAAGCGCGCGGAAATTCGGTCATCCTTGGCCTCGCTGATAAAGAATTTTAAAACATATATGAAAATTTCTTGTTATATAGAATTCTGTATATCAAGAAATATGACCTATTTTATGGAATAATATTGTCAATGTTGAATAATTTTCTATGATAAGCCAAAAATTTAAATTTCTTTTTGAATTTTTCTTAAATTATGGAATTCCATATAATAATATGTTAACTGCACAAATCATAACGAAAGGAGATTACATCAATGAATAGGCAAGAGCAATACGAAAAGCACAAAGAATATATTGAATCTGAAGGATTGGATAATCTGATTAATTTTCAGGAAAATATTAATTACAGAGAAGTGGTGTTTGATTCTGTAAGTGGAAAACTGGATATCTCATTTCCACCAGAACCCGATGATTTGGTTCGTTTACATAAATTAATTAGGACTAGAAAGCCTTTTACGATTTTGGAGTTTGGGTTGGGGTATTCAACAATTATAATGGCAGATGCCCTAGAAAAGAATCAGAAAGAATGGAAGTCTCTGTCAAATAAGCCTGAAATACGAAATCACTTTATGTTTCAATTATTTTCCATAGATGCATCCAATAAATGGATAGAAACTACAAAAAACAGATTCGCTGAGCACTTAATTGAACGTGTACACTTCCAACAGAGCGATGTTGAGATAGGCACATTTAATGGTCAGCTCTGTCATTATTATAAAAGCCTACCGGACATTGTCCCAGATTTTATTTACCTTGACGGTCCATCTGCGAAGGATGTTAAGGGAAATATAAATGGGTTGAGTTTTAGTTGCGAAGAAAGGACCGTTATGTTGGGCGACTTGCTTCTCATGGAATCGACATTTCTTCCCGGTACATTCATCATCGTTGATGGGAGAACCAATAATGCTCGTTTCCTCGAAAGAAATTTTTCAAGAAATTATGAGATAAGATGGGATAGAGAAGGTGATATTACAACCTTCGAACTAGTAGAAGAAAGGCTTGGTAAATATAACTTGCTAGGCTCAGATTTTTTCTAAGTTATTAAGCAGCTAACAAGGCGCTGCACCTGACCACTATTCCGCTGCGCTCCATAGTGGCAGGTGAGCTTGATCGTTAATTTATGTTGAAATGTTTTTATGTAAATTTAAAATATTTTACAGGAATTTAAGCTCAACATCGTGTTTCGCTTTAAAAAACTTAAAGAGTGCGCTTTCAGCATATAACACGGGGCATCCTAAATTTCCCAATTTATTTACAGGAATATAATTTATGGCTGGATTAAATAATCAGTACAAATATAGTTTACTTGGAAATGGGCAACTTCGGATCGCCCCGGAAACATTATATGAAATGCGTGACCTGCAAAGGTTGCTGTAACTATAGGATGAAGGTCCCGAACTGGTAAAAGGTAGAGCCAGTTAGCTAAAGTGGCACGGTGGCGACGTGTTTACAAAGTAACAGTGGCAAAAGGTGAGACCCTACTTGCCTTGATGGAGAAATCCATCATGGAAGACCCTGTTATAAGTGAAAGCGAAGTTACAGGGGAGTAAGAGGGAATCGGATGGGTCCATAGTGTGCGCGCATCAGCGTGCTTACCAGGGTAGGTTAAAGTCCTACCGAACCCCTGACTAGGGGTTTGTATCCAAGACCTGGGGGTAATGCCTTAGGGGTCGGTTAATATAACCGAAGGGCAGGGCGTTCACCGTGAGGTGAAGTCTGAAAGGCTTGCGGAGAAATACCAGGCCGTAACAGAAAATGTAGACCGGTCGGCCAAAGATGAGGAAAGATCGAACCTGTACTATAGAGGCGAAGGCATTACTAGTCCACTCATCGCACCAAGGTGTGTGCGGGCGGCATGGTATAGAAGATAGGTAGGTGAAATGCGGAGGTCTCGTAATGTCTGGAGGGTAGCACCCTTAAGGATAGGTGGGTAAATATAGTCTAAAATGATAGTGTCGTGGGAATCATTCTGTTAAGAGACACACAACATCCAGTAATGTTACACTATAAGGTAACCCCGAAATGTGTACTAAAAGCGTCTGCAAGAAGTCGGAGAAGCGAATGGTACTTTAATGGACGAACAACTAAAAACGTCTAGACTATCTATTTTAATATAGGTAGCATTAATCATTCCAAAAGGATGGTTAATGGGGAAGACGGATTGCTTTATGGAACTTTAAAGTTTGAAATAGAATTCGTGAGTAGGTTACAAAGGAAGGAAAGTTCCTTGTGTAAAAGACCTGGAATTTGTATACGGAGGATACGAAGACTATGGAAACAAACAGTACAGTTAAGAAGGTGCATTCTTGTGTCTTAAAACTGTATATAAATGATACCATATCGGAGAGCGGTATACGGAAAACCGTATGTACCGATTGATTTTATTTCTATTTCATTTTAAGTATTATTAGTGAAATATTTTACTTTTTTTATAAAATGTTATATAATTTATATGTTCATGTTATGAACATATAAATTAATTAAAGAAGGATATAGTAATGGCAGAAATTTTAGTAACTGGTGCGGGGGGAGGGGGATTTATAGGTTCTCACCTAGATGAGTTATTGATTACAGGTGTAACCAGATACATTCTGTCTGTAATTACCAATTTAACATTACAAATTGGAGGGAATAATTATGGCTTCAATTAAAATTAAAAATAGAATTATTGATAAAAATCATAAACCTTTCGTAATAGCCGAGATCGGAATTAATCATGAAGGTAATTTTAATAAGGCAATAGAAATGGTGGATGATGCTTATAAAAGTGGAGCGGAATGTGTTAAGTTTCAGTGTCATATAATAGAGGATGAAATGATTAAAAATGATGTGATTCCGGGAAATGCAAAAGAGCCTATATGGAATATTATAAAAAGATGTAGCTTAAATCTTAAAGAGGAGATAAAATTAAAAAAATATGTCGAAAATTTAGGGATGATTTATTTAAGCACACCTTTTTCAAGAGCTGCGGCGAATAGATTAGAAAAAATGAAAGTAAACGCTTATAAAATAGGATCTGGTGAATGTAACAATTATCCCTTAATTGAACATATTGCCTCATTTGGAAAACCAATTATTTTAAGTACCGGAATGAATGATATCGATAGTATTTCTTTAGCAGTTAGAATATTCGAAAAATATAAAGTAAGTTATGCTCTTTTGCATTGTACTTCAATGTATCCTACTCCTTATGAAAAAGTAAGATTAAATGCCTTGTTAGAGTTAAAAAGCAATTTTCCCAATGTAGTAATAGGATTAAGTGACCATTCAATAGGTAATTACACTTCTTTTGCAGCTATCCCTTTAGGTGCTTGTATTATTGAAAAACATTTTACTTCAGATAAGACATGGTCTGGACCAGATATTCCTATATCAATAAATCCTTATGAATTAAAGGATTTGATTAAGGGGGTTGAAGCTATATATAAGGCTATGAATGAAAAAAAAGAGATATTAAAAGAAGAAAAACCTACTATAGATTTTGCATATTCTTGTGTTGTTTCGATTAAAAATATCAAAAAAAGTGAGATGTTTACAAAAAATAATATTTGGGTAAAAAGACCAGGGACAGGAGAGATTAAAGCTAAGTATTTCTATAATGTTATAGGGAAGAAAGCTGCGGTAAGTATTCAAAAAAATAAACAAATAGAATGGAAAATGATAGTAAATGATTAAGAAAAATATTGTATTTGTAATGGCTACTAGGGCAGATTTTGGTAAATTGAAACCGTTAATTAGAAAAATAGAAAATTCCAGTATTAATTTTGATTCTTATGCTATTTTTATTTATTATCCGTTAACAATTGAACAGTAACAATTTAACTTGACAAGTTAGACAATAGTGTAATAGATGTTGTTCCTGCTCTTATACGATAAAATAAAAATTATGTCGTGTTATATCCAAATAACGATATGGGTTCGGATATTATTTTAAAGGAATTTGAAAGAATAAAAAATAAACCAAATTTAAGGATATTGCCATCAATGCGATTTGAATATTTTCTAACTTTGTTGAAAAACTCAAATTTTATAATTGGTAATTCGAGTGCCGGTCTTAGAGAGGCTCCAGTATATGGAGTTCCAACGATTAATATTGTAAATAGATAACATGGAAGATTAATAAATAAGCAAATTATCAATATAAGCGAAAAAGTTGCTGATATCTTAGAAGTTATTGAAAATGTAGATATGAAGAGAATTGATTTATCAAAAGAGTTTGGAGAAGGAAATAGTTGTGAAAAATTCTATAAAATATTGTTGAACGATAAAATTTGGAATATTTCCCTACAAAAAATGTTTGTTGATGTTGATGAAATATAATAAATGAGTGGATAAAATTGTGTTGAAAAATTTAATTTTTGAATTAATTCCGCTCAGAGAAATTAAAAAGACTATCAAGAAAAATTATAAAAAAACTATAATGTAAATCTTTAATTGCATGCAAGTAATATTCAAAAAGTAAATACTAGATGAGATAATTATAATAATTTTTTAGAGGAGGAAAAATGTATAATATTTTAGAACCATATATTATAGGTGAGATTGCATATAACCACGAAGGAGATATAAAATACTTATACAGAATGATAGATGATATAGCAGAATTAAAATTAAATGCTATTAAATTCCATATGCTATTAAATCCTGAAAGTTATATGCAGAAGAAACATCCTCTTATAAATAAATTTAAAAATTGGATTTTTAATAAGAAACAATGGGATAAAATTATCGATTATTCAAATAAAAAGAACTTGGATGTAATCGTTTTATGCGACGATGTTGAAAGTATCGAATATATTTTAGAAAACAATATCAATATTACAGCTATAGAACTTCATGCCACAGGGTTGAATGATTACTTTCTACTCGATGCTGTATCTAGATTTAATAAACAAATTATACTGGGGGTTGGAGGTTCTACTATAGATGAGATTAATTTTGCTATTGATTTTTTAGAAAATAAAGGGATAAATGATATTCTTTTAATGTATGGATTTCAGAGTTATCCTACTAAGTATACTGATATTAATTTATCTAAAATGATAAAGATCAGAGATTTGTTTAAATTGCCAATTGGCTATGCAGACCATACTGCATTTAATGATCCAAATAATGAAATTATTAGTTGCATGGTAGCAATGATGGGTATTAATATTTTAGAAAAACATTATACTCCTGATTACGGGCTTGAACGAATAGATTACCATGCAGCTGTTGGCAAAATACAGATGCTTAAAATAAAAAAATTAATGGAGTTGGCATTAAAAGTTTACGGTAATGGAAATTTAAAAATGTCAGAAGCAGAATTAGAATATGGTAATATTGGTCCAATGAAAAAAGCTATTGTTGCAAAAACAGATATTAAAAAAGGTGAAAAACTTTCTATGAATAATCTCTGGTTTAAAAGGACAGAAGAAGAAAGCGCAATAAAACAAAATCAATTTTTAGAATTAATTGGTTTAAAAGCAAAACAAGGTATAGAAAAAGATGAAATAATAGATTTTGGTAAGGTAAAGTATGAATTTAAAAAAACCAGTTTAGAAAAATTTGGAGTTTTAAGCGATGATGAACGGGGGCAAAAAGCATGAAGATAGGATTTTTAATTACGGCAAGATTAAAATCAACTCGATTGCCTAAAAAATTAATTTTAAAACTTAATGGAAGAGAAGTAATCCGTCATATGATAGATCGACTTAAATTATCAAATACATTGAATAATATTACAATATGTACTTCAAATAATTTGCAGGATAAACCATTAATTAAAATTGCAAAGGAAGAAGGTGTAGAGTATTTTTGTGGGGATGAGAATGATGTAATTTTAAGACTATATAATGCTTCTAAGGAATTTAAATTAGATTATGCTCTTAATATAACTGCTGATTGCCCTTTAGTATCAATCGAGTATATAGACAAAATTGTAAAAAGATATAGAGAATCAAACGCAGATCTTATTCAGTGTTTAGATTTGCCACATGGTTTTTATTTAAATGGATTAAAAATTGATGCAATGAGAAAAGTATGTGAAATAAAAAAAACTAATGACACAGAAGTTTGGGGAAGATATTTTACAGATACTGGATTATTTAATGTTGTAGATTTAGATATTCCTAAAAAATATGTTAGAAAAGATTATAGACTAACTTTAGATTATCCTGATGATTTTGAATTTTTTAAGAAAATATTTGAATATTTCGGTAAAAATACATATAGAACCCCAATTTCCGAAATTATT
>SDBT01010614.1_pt1 | contig 14864 bp, 35 predicted proteins | sample 2277101 | NCBI WGS metagenome assembly SDBT01 (sample SAMN10404973, study PRJNA504765) | marine sediment metagenome | isolation source: marine sediment core GS10_PC15, 103 cmbsf | place: Arctic Ocean: Southern Knipovich Ridge | collected 2010
AATGACTAAAGAAGAATTGGTACAGAAAATTGTAAATAACTTATCAAGAACTACCTATGACAAATACACTATAAATTTCATATTGGAACTAGCAAAACAGGGTCTTCAAACTTGGAAAAAGATAGAATTAGAAAGCCTTGTAGGAGAAAATAACATACTTATAAAAAAGAAGAGGAGTAAAATGCCAGAAATAACTGTTAAAATTACTTGGGATAAGCCCAAAGATACAAACTGGTTGAATCCTGATAATGTTGCACTTGCACTAAATGCGTATTGTCGGAATACTAAATTTGAAGTTAAAGAAAAATAGAAATAGAAGAGAAGAATGGATAAGATAAAGAAATTGATAGAAGCAAGAGAGATTACTGAGGTTGAGCTTATTAAGCGGAAGATTAACGAGTTAGTAGAAGCATATAATGAGATAAAGGAGATAAAAAATGATGAAATGGATATGGTAAGAGAATATGATAATAAAATTAACATTCATCAAGTCGTAATCTGGCAAATGAAACAAGACCTATGTACTGAATGTGAAAAACAATTAGAGAAAATATTCAAAGATTTTATGACTAGGAGAGTATAATGAATGAAATAGTGAAATATGATTGGAATGGTGAAGAATTAACATTAACACCTGATGATGTAAGGAAGTATATCTCAACTGATGAAAGAGTAACTGATAAGGAAGTATTTTTATTCCTTAAATTATGTCAGGCACAGAAACTTAATCCATTTGTAAGGGAGGCTTATTTGATTAAATATGGTTCAGAAGCTGCACAAATGGTAGTAGGTAAAGAAACATTTCTAAAAAGAGCAGAAGCTAGTAAGGATTTTGATGGATTTGATATTACAGATAGGGGTAAGATACCAGAATATTCAGTTACTTGTAAGATATACAGGAAGAACCTGGAACATCCCATAACAGTAACTGTAGATTATACTGAGTATGTAGGAACGACTAAAACGGGTAATATAAATAGAATGTGGAAAATTTTGCCTAAGACTATGCTTAGAAAGGTAGCTCTTATGCAGGGATTACGAGAAGCCTTTCCCACAGCATTAGGAGGATTATATGAAGAAACAGAGTTACAACAACGAGCTGAACCGATTGATATTACAACAGAAGAAGAGGAAGCCGAAACCATTGAAGATAAGAAATTGCGAAAAGAGACTGATTATGTTAAAGAGGGCAGAGAAACAGAGAATGAAATAGAGGGAGTAGTTGAAGATAAACCACAAGATAAGCCAACGGGAAAGAAAACATACCCAATCTCTCCTAATCAGCGTAGAATATTAGAAAAGAATAAAATAACCATACCTGATAATTGTTCATATGCACAGGCAAGTAAACTTATCAAGCAAAGTATGGCTAAGTCTAAAGGGAAACCAGAACGAGGCGATGGACAGGAAGCATTGATGGTTGAGGAAGAATAAAATGAGACGTGAACAAATAGAACTTGATTATGGTTATAGTAAGCATAAAAAGAATCCTCTCGGTTGTGATGTATGGATAAATTGCACAGATAAAAAGCTGGGTACTAAAGTTATGGATAAAGGTGTAGTATTAAATGATGATTGGTGGGAACGTAAAATACAATATGGTAAACATATTCATAAAAAGAAGATAATAATATATTAAGGAGATAATATGAATAAAAAAATATCAAATACTTCTAAGAATCCAAGACCAGAACGGATGGATATAAAGACCTAAAAGATAAGTATAAACAATTAGGGGTTGAAGTGTTAAGGGAAACCGTAGGAGACCATTTATTTTATGATGTTACTCTACCTGAAGGATGGAAAATTACTCCAACAGAGCATCCAATGTGGTCAAATTTAGTAAACAATAAAGGAAAGATAATAGCAAATGTTTTTTATAAAGCAGCTTTCTATGATAGAGGAGCACATACGCATATTATGGGAAAGGAAAAAGAAAATAATAATATACTAAAATTAGCCCGCTCTGTAGGACTGAACTCTGTAATCTAATTGCATATACGGGGTGGGCTATAAGGAGATAATATGATACAACTATCAATACCACAAGTAAAAAGGGGAGAACTAAAATTAAGTTAGGCACACATCATACTAAGAAAACAAAAAAAAAGATGAGTGAAGCTAATATGGGTAATATACCTGGGAACAAAGGGAAACCCCACTCAGAAAAAACAAAAAGAAAAATGAGTAATATTTTGAAAGGCAGGTATAGTTCTCCTAGAACAGAGTTTAAAGAAGGACACTTACCAGCATTTGCTATAAGTGGGAAGAGAAAAGATTTAAATAATACATTCTTTAGAAGTCGATGGGAGGCTAATTATGCAAGATATTTAAATTTTTTAAAGATAAAATGGGAATATGAACCTAAAACCTTTTGGTTTAAGAAAGTCAAAAGGGGGACTATGACTTATACTCCAGATTTTTATTTATCCGCAGAAAATAGATTTGTTGAAATAAAGGGATGGTTTAATAACAAAACTAAAACAAAATTAAGGAGATTTAAGAAAGATTATCCTAAAGAATTTAAAAGACTTATACTTGTGGTTAGAAGTCCCTGGTCAGAAAGTAAAGCCGATATTGAGAGAATGAAATTTTTAGAAAAATTAGAAGTTTCATTAGATAGAATAGAAGATTACAAAGAAATAGAAGATAAATTAGGAGCATTAATCCCAAATTGGGAATAACCATAAAGGAGATAAAATGAACTACGAACAAGCAAATAAAGTTAAACATCTAGCACCTAATGTCAATAAGGTGCTGGAGAGGTTGGAGGTTGAGTGTCCAGTGTGCAATGGAACTACTAGAGAAACAAAGCGAAAGGGGCGAGAGGTTTGGACCGACCCTTGTTATAATTGTATGACAGCAGGCACAGGCAAAAGTTCCTACTCCTGGACTCCACAGGTGGGGGAGTGGTGTAGTACAAATAGGTATATAAAACCAGACTTGTGTTGTTTAATAGTGGGAATAAGAAAAGATGAAGTTAGACTACATAACAGGTCTTTTCGATTCAAGTATAAAAACGTTACCCCTATCCTCTCTTGGGAAACAATCGAGGGGATATTAAAGCAGAATAAGTATGTAATTATTTTTGAAGGAGAATATGAATGTGAAATATGGAGAGCTAAACAAGAAGGAAAACTTGGGCTGTATCTTACCAATGATGATATTTTACAAGTAATCGGCGAAGGCAAATCCCGACAGAAGGCAGTTATGAAAGCTGTCATTGAGTTGGGGAAGGAGAAAAAAAATGACCTGGGAAACAGTTAAGAAAACTAAACAAGGCAGACCCCCAAAATCATTCATAACATTCAAACCAAAAGACTATAAAATATATCTCTCTACTCAGCTATTAAATGATTATTTTAATGATTATAATTATGTTATAATAAGGGTAGATAAAATAAGCCACTTAATAGCCATACAATCAGTTGCAAAACAAGATAAAAATACATTGAAGATTATTAAAAATGGTAGAAATGGTTATTTAGGCGGAGGAGATATACATGCTAAGGAATTATTTAAGTATGATTTCATACCAAAGAAGAACACTAAATTTATACCTCATTGGAAACCTAAAATTGAGTGGTTAATTATAGATTTTAATAATAATGGAGGTAATAATAATGAGAGATAGACTAAAACTCATTATAAGCGAAGATGATTTGTCGGATTTATTGAGGGCTTATATAAAACAGATGGTAATGTTTACGTACCACGAGGAATATATAGGAAAAACACTAGCTTATGTTTTTCAATCACTTGAAGAAAAGAATAACGCCAAATAAGGGTCATATAGGCACTATCATTACATAAGATGAACATTATGACCTATGAAAATAAGGAGATGTTATGAAAGTATTGCACTGTCCGCTGTGTGGGGAAAAATTAACTTATGATGATTATGGTGCTGATTGTTCTTCTTGTAAGATTTCAGTTCATATACAAATAAATGAAGATGCTACTTGGGGAGATATTGAGTGGTTTAAGCATAGATGAATAAATCCCTATCAAGAAAAATACCATACTGCACAGAGTGTTATATATTGATGAAGGAAATTAAGAGGGTCGGAGTAAATCATCTTATTTGTAAGTGTGATAATTGTGGTAAGATTATAAAGATTGAGGTATGATGAAAATAGAAGGTGGAGCTACTATCTGGGCTAGGCAAACGATAGATAGCGAAGTATTTTATAATAAACCAGATAAATGGTTTAAGATATGGTTCTATTTGGTAAATAAAGTTAATCATAAAGATAATAAGAGATTCAAAAGGGGAACTTGTTTTATGAAATATGATTGGATTATGAATGCAACGGGAGCAACTAAAAATGAAGTTGACCATTGTATAAGATGGATGAAATCAGCGACAATGATAGTGACACGAAAAGCGACAAGGGGATTTACTGTAAATGTGGTTGAATACCCGAAATTTCAGAACTTACAATATTACAAAAGCGACACAAAAAGCGATGCTATCGGCGAAACAAAAGCGAAACAAAAGCGAAACAAAAGCGACACTATATACAAGAACTACAAGAACTTAAAGAATGATAAAGAACTAAATACTATTATTACAAAATCATCATCACAGGAGTTACAAATAGATAATATAATGTTATTGTATCAAGCTAAATTTCCTGAGCAACGTAAATTATATGGTGTAAAAGGAGTAGTTAGGGCAAGGGAATATTTTGAAGGAATACTTGAAGGTGAGTGTAGTTTGAAAGACTTAGAAATAGCAATAAATAAAGCTACCAAACCTGCACCTTGGGATATAATAAAGCCAAAGAAACCATATATTTTTCACCCATATTAAATAAAAATGCGCTGTTTATGGCACAGCGCTAAGCCTTATTATGTGTTATTTATTTACATACTTCATTAAATCTTTTTCTAATAAATCTTGTTGTCCTCTTAAATATCCATAATCAAACTGGGCATAAATGGTCATTTTAGATTTCTTATATAGTTTAAGTTTTTTCCTTACCCTATCTAATCTTCCTCGTAACATTGGTTCATCTATCATCCTTCTCCCTCCTTATAATTTCCTTATGAATATCATATCTATTTACCTTCATATATTCTTTGTTCCATTTGGTTGTATTCCTTTTATTCTTTTCTAGTAATTCCCATAATTCTGTATTGGTTTTATTAGTTAAATCCATAATATTATCCTCCTAATCTTGATGTTTTACCTTAAACTCATCTTCATTTTCACGTAGATAATTTTCTATTATATACTCTATCTGTGCTGACCTGGTTCTATGTTCAGATAATGCTAATCTATCTAATTGCTCCATTGTATCAGGATTATGTATTACTATAGTGAATGTTTTGTAATTTTGTGTCATTTTGACTCCTTCCTCTCCTCCATCAGCTTGCTATGTAATTCTGCTATGATTTTCAATTTATAGTTGCTTTCTGCCGCATTGTTATGAAAATAGAGAAATGCACACAGAACAGCATCAACTTCCTGCTTATTTTTTAGTCTTACCTCCCCTCCCCGTCTTTCCACGGGTTTCCCTATCATGATATTAAATTCATCCATTGTAGTTTCAAATATTCTCATAATAAGTAATTCTTGTACTGGATTCCAGGGTCGTTCTTTGAATCTTTCATTTACCAACCCAATAAAGAATCTCGCTGCTTCACTATGCGGACCGTTGTATCTATCTTTACCTGGTTTGTAATTCATTTTAGCTCCTTTGCTGATAAATTGCTGATAAATTGCCGTTTGGTTATTTTCTCTACCTCTACGAAATGACAAGCATTATAACCTAATTTCTTTTCGCAATCAGGACAGACATCTCTTGTCTTTTCGTGTTCACCGTCCCAATAACATACTCTTATTGCCTGTGGTATATCTTTTGTCTTACATTCCCAACATTTCATCTTCACCACCTCCATAATGATAAATAATATACTGCTGATAAATACATTATCCCCGCTAATAATCCTATGGCTATATCAAATAATCTATAACTCAATGATAGTTTATTAGTTTTCCTTTGTTTGCGATAATCATACTCCAATTTACGCCATAAGTATTCGTTATTCATTATTTTATCTCCTTAATTACTTTTAATTTGCGTACTCTTATTTTACCATCTGTGTTGATTGGTATGGTTATAATATCTTTCCAGTGAACTTTAACTTGTAATATCCTACCATTACCCTGCTGTCTGCACCAGAACCCTGTTGCTACAGATAATCCATAACTACATTCTGTAAAGATATTATTATCAACCCTATTTACGCTGTATTCTTTGCCAATTTCATAAGTAATTGGATCCGATGAGAAGAAGGATTTATAGTTATCTTTTACGATTTTATAGAGATAAATATATTCTTTTGTAGTTTTGATTTTGTAGGTTCGTAGGTAGTCATTTAAAGTTAGAATTATTTTAGCGCGACTCAGGTTAGCGCGACGCAGGTCAGCGCTACGCAGGTCAGCGCTACGCAGGTCAGCGCTACGCAGGTCAGCGCTACGCAGGTTAGCGCGACTCAGGTTAGCGCGACGCAGGTCAGCGCTACTCAGATTAGCGCTACGCAGGTTAGCGCGACTCAGGTTAGCGCTACGCAGGTCAGCGCTACGCAGGTCAGCGTCACCCAGGTCAGCGCGACTCAGGTTAGCGCCATACAGGTAAAAATCTTTTTTTACTTTGTCCTTATTAATCCCTAATTCTACTAACTTTTTTCTTGTTTTTTGCTTGGTCATTTTATCCTCCCTAATATTATTTTAATAGCTTTATTTACTGGCACATTGATATATTTATGATAATCAATTATACCATTCATTTTGATATGATAAGCTGAACGATAACCATAATAACGTTGATGTTTTATGATGTGTGCTGTCATTTCAAATTATCCTTTCGACCCTAATACTTAATCGGTTTTTAAGTTTGAATGTAGGGCAATGTACCATTTTCCCATAGTTTCTTGGTACTAAAAACTTGCAAGTGTTTTTTTTCTTACATTTTTGACATAAGCTTTGGTCACTCATAATTCCGCTCCTTCGTTTCATTTTGTTACATTATATCATTTTTTACCACTTTGTCAAGAGATAACACCGAATTGATAGTTTGACACGCTATTAAATAATGATATAATAAATAAATGGAGGTAATATAATGAAAGTAATTGAAGAATAAAAAAGTTTCGGTTATGATGAATGGCTTAAAGGATACAAGCGTAAAAGAGAGCTATGTCGGTATAGTTAAGAAGATTAAGGGAAAAGCGTTTTTCTTAGATACTAACTTAAATTGCTCTGCTGCTTATCATCTGGACGGTTTATGGATTGATAGTGGTATTGTTTTATCTGTATGGATTTACAAAGAAATATGATTTAGGCGGATTGCTTGCTCTTAGTACTTATAATAGTACTAATTAGTACTAGAACTTATAAATAAATAGGAGTTATATAATATGGTTATAGATAATAAGAAAGATAATAATAAGATAATAAAGAAAAGAAAAAAAAGAAAGAAGAATATAAAGAAAGAAATAGCTGAAAAGAATTATATAAGTCCTGGAAGTGATACATTTTTAAATAAGAAGCAATCAATGATAAAAGCAGGTTATAGTGATAATTATGCTAAGACTGATGGAAATAAATTATTAGATAGTATAAGTCTATCAGATATAAACCTGCATGAATTCAACACCTTCATCAATGATATCCCTTCATTATCATCAATTATTAGAAAAAAGCTAAAAGAATTAGATAAAGGTGATATGAAAGCTAAAGATTTCGCTAATATTATCCGTTATCTTGAATTATTAGCTAAGTTTGCAGGTATTATTAAAAATGTAGTTGAGAAGAAGTCTATTAACGTTAATATTGATATACCAATTAGTAAATGTCCTAAATGTGGTTATATTATGGATATTATGAAGGAGGGATGATATTATGATTATACCACTATGTGAAAAAACAGTTTTAGAAATTTATTATTGTCAGGCGTGTAGAAGTTATTATAGAAGGGGGTTTGAAAAAATTGGGAGCTGTTTGGTTGACCATGGGTCAGGGAGTTGTTGTCATTTAGGTGATGATAAGTTGGACGCTGAAAAATATGAAACTAATTTAGCAGAAATTGCTAAGATGATTAACAGAATGATAAAAAAGAAATGAGCAGTTTATACTCATGCTTAGGAGTTGGTGCGGTTAATTCATCCATTTGTTTATTTTCTTTGAGAACTAGTTATGAGTCTTTGATTTTTTGTGTCTTGACGCTAAGTGCTTTTTTGACCCTTTTTATTTGGTCTATATCAACCAATAGTACTACATTTCCAATCTGTAGACGTATATATTCCCCACATAACCCATTACCCCTACGTGAGCATATTCTTGTGTCTGCTCTGACGTCTTGATATTTTTCCATTGTTCTTACTCCTTAATAATGTATTTTGAATCACCATCATTATATCATTTTCTTTCACTTTGTCAAGTTTATCCGCTATAATGCAGTATTAGATTGATAATATAATATAAGGAGGTTATAATGGATAAGATAGAGAGAAAAGATTATTACAAAGATTATGCGGATGATATGCTTGATAAGATTGATGAGCTAGTAGAAGGATATAATGAGATAATAGCGAGATTAGATGAATTAGAAGGAGAAGATGAACAAGTATATCAGAAGAATATTTACTAATGATGATAAATGGTATTATATAAGATAATATAATGATATTATATAATGCGAGGATGAGAAGGGGGAGACCCGTGCCATTTTGGGATGGGGAATATATATATAAAGGTGGGTCATATTATCAAGTAAAATTATGAAACTAGGAGGTGATATGAATGAAGATTAAAATATTAGGATTAAATTATAATATTGAGTTCGTTGAAAGCGTAAACATAGATGGTTTCTACGGAGAAATTAAACACAAAGACGAACTCATTAGATTGAATAAGTCTCACTCACTTCAACGAATGGAAGAGTCTTTAATTCACGAGATAAACCATGCCATTGACGCAGAAGTAAAATTAAAATTAAGCGAGGATACTATATCACGTCTCTCTAATGTTTGGTATCAAATTATTGCAGATAATCCCCATATATTTAATTTTATGTGGAATATTGATAAATCATCTATTTGACTTCATCATCATTTATGATATAATCATTATAAATAAAGGAGTTAAATAATGATAAGGAAATTTACAAGAGATTATACTAATATAAATTGGTCACCTAAACGTATGTGGGAATGGTTATGGCGTAAGTATCGTATTAAGTATGCCGAAGAAAGAGAAAGGGATTTATCGGATAGAGAGTATTGTTATCCAGATTATCCAATAGAGCTTAATCGGGGTAAATTTGAGTGGCAACCAAGACATCCAAACCCTGTGCTTCATATAAGACCCGATGAAAGATTTACTATATCCGATGAGGCTTGCAATAGAATATTTCCAACGGGAAGTGGGGATGAATTTGGTTGGACAGACAGAAAGTGGCAAGTAGGTGGCTATATATGTACTGGTCATGTTTTGGAGGTGGAGGGATATAATGGATAAAATCTCATCTCTTCCAGATAAACCGCTAGATTATAAGTATATAGTTATTGGTAGATATGATTCTAACTCTCATAATATTCATATGGGAGCTGGTAGAACTAAGAAGGAAATATATAAAATAGCTAAACTGCATAAAACTGGGTAGAGAAAACCATTTATGTAAGATTAGAGGAGATAAAATAAGGGAGGAGGTGATTATATGGATGGAATGAATGATGATACAATATCGTGGAACAATACTATTACTACTTCAAATGTAACACAGGATTGGCAGTATTATCCGCCACAGGAATATGCCATAAAAATTGATGGAGATATAAGTATAAGTGGAAAAATAAGTAGTAAACAATGGGAAAAATTAGAAGAAGAAGTAAAAAAAATAAAGGAGGCCAATAAGATGGCACAAGTCGGATTATATGAGGTTTATGTAGTTGATAAAAAGAATAAAGTATTCGTTGGCAAGGAAAGTGTAATATCAGATGATATTGCAAGGGCGATTATGATAGCCACCAAGAGAATGGACATCGATGTTGAAAATGAGAACCTTGCGATGGAGGCAAAGATGGTTATGCAGTGGGAATCGAAGAAGCCTAAAGAAGTCAAAATAGTCAAAGATTAGCACTAAGGGGGGATAATATGAAAAAGAAATTGAACTTAGGTGAAATTGCGGGAAAATATTGGGAGGAACAACAGAAAGGTGAAGATAGAAGTGAAGTATGGAATTTGGGGGCTAGAATAGAGAAAATGGAACAATTCAAAAATCAAGTACAGAAAGAGCTTAAAGGACAAGAAAGGCAAATTGGGTTATTATTCCACGAGATAGAAAGAGTTACGGAAGCACTTAACAAAGAATAATAGGTTACAAATACATTTTCATAGGAGGTGCCATAACTAGCTAGTAGTAAATTATGTTAAATAAGTGTGAAGAGAAGCGTCATAACGTAGTTATAATGATTATGTTGTGACGCTTTTTTATTGAAAACTATGCACAAACTATGCACACAAAAATCTACAATAGAGAGAGGTGAAATGTAACCATTGAAATAACAGAATAGTAATACTGGTCAGATAATTTATAAAATAGGGGTATATTTGTAACCTATATAGTAGGAAGGAGTGAAAAATTTGGAAGAAGAATTATTGGGGGAAGAAGTAAAAAAATTCAAAAAAGAACATCCCGAATGGGATAGTGGTGAATTAAGAGAAATAGATAAAGATTTACGACAACGACATAGTTATAGAGATAAAGACGGTAAAGTTAGGAATATAAAAATACTTAATTTTTCTGATTTAGACACTTATGATGAGGATGGCAATCTCCTACCATTTGAAGACACTATAACTTATGAGGATAGTGCCTTTTGAAAAATAGTTTAGATTTATATAATAAATTAAAGGGTAAAGAGGCAGCGGTTTTGGCACTTATTCTTAGAGGAATGTCACAACAAAGTGTAGCTGATTGTTTTAGAGTAAGTCAAAAAACGATAAGTAAGTGGTATCATAGAGCACTTACGAGAATAATTAGTAAGAAAACTTATAAAGATATGTTTAGATAAGTAAACAATTGTTTAGAAATATAATCACCATAGAGAGCTATACAAAAAGCTAGTCTTGCGATAATGCTCTCTTAAATAGTGCGTGGGAGTGACCGCCTTTAATTAGCTAATTAAGAAGGGGATATGTGGGAAATACTAATATTGAGGAGTTTAGAGAGAAAGCATTAAGCTCCTTATATTTTTTTGACAGATATGTTTTAGGATTCAATTCAACAAACTATAATCCTCATATTGGAATGGAAGATAAACCACATAAAGAATTATGTGATTTTGTTCAGGATTGGTCTAGCGGGAAGAAGAATAAACTTATACTTATTCCCAGAAAATGTCTTAAAACATCTTGCATTACTGTAGGAAATACGCTCTTTGAGTTAGCGAATGACCCATCAATGACAGTCGTAATTGATTGTGTTCAAAGGTCACTTGCCATAAAAATGCTTGGTCAAATCAGGGATATATGCGAAGGAAATGAAGTATTCAAGGCAACCTTCGGAGAATGGAAAGCAGAGAGGGGTTGGACTGATTATTCTCTTACTATATCTCAAGCAACCAGAGGAAGGGAATTTAATCCATCTGTAGGAACGTATGGTATGGATTCCTCAAGAGTATCATATCACCCAAAGTTAATGACTCTTGATGATCTTGTTGACCCAGATACGGTTGCTTCACCTGAATCCTTAGCAAAAGCGATAAGGCATTACCTTGAACTCGTACCGATGGTTGGAGAGCAGGGAAGAAAGATTGTTATTGGTACTCGTCAGGATATGGATGATTTATATTCTTATATCCTGGAGAATGAACTTGATGACTTTGATGTCTTTATTCGCTCAGCTATAAATGATGATGGTTCTCTCTATTATCCAGAGATGTTGTCAATGGACTTTCTTAAAAGGATAGAATCCAGAGACCCATACTTTTATGCTTGTCAGTACATGAATGACCCTATCAATCCTTCGGCAACAATGTTCGGTAAGGATGATATTGAATGGTACGAAAATAACAGTGAATTGCCAGTTGAACGTACTAATTATATGACAGTTGACCCTGCTGGACACGGTGGTTTAATCGGTGACAACACAGCTATTATCTATGCTGGTGTAGATAAAACACAGAATATTTATTTTTATGAACCAGATTTTGGTCGTTTTGATTTAGATGAAATCATCAGCGCAATATTTACTAAATACTTATCACTTAAAGTAAGAAAGATTGGTATAGAAGAGAATTATTTCCGTGGTGCTCTTGCTTCAGCAGTTACAAGAAGAGGTATGGAGTGGGGAACAAAACCAAGAATACAGGAATTAAAGCATTACGGAAGAACAGAGCGCAAAGAAGATAGGATTAGAGCATTACAGCCCTGGTTCGCAGATGGTAAGATATTTCTCAAGGGAAAGAAGATAAACATTGGTGGCAAAGAGCAATGGATTCCCGTGGGAAAGAATATGAAACAATTATATACACAAATTATATCTTACCCTAGAGCTAAAATGAGTGACGATTTGATTGATGCAGCAGCAATGTTATTAGAGATTATAAAGCCAAGTGGCGGATTAGACCCTCTCAGCGTAAGGGTTGAGTCACCAATAGATAAAACTTTTGGATATTAGGAGCAATATTATGCCAAGTCATTATCATCTTAAAAAGAAAAAAATGAGTAAGAAAAAGAAGGCCAAGAAGAAGGGGAAGAAATAATGCCACTTACCAAATCAGGTAGAAGGGTTAAAAGTAAAATGGTAAGACATTATGGTAAGAGGAAGGGCAAACAAGTATTCTATGCTTCAATAAATAAACGTAAAAAGGGAACGTCAAAATGGCATCATAAAAAGAGGAAGAAATGACCAACAAAGAAGAACTTCTTGCTAAGGAAGTAGTAGAAAAATGGCGATTAGCCAGAGATAAGAAAGAAGAAGATAATTTTTCTTCGTCAGTTGATAAATGGGAAGATTATTATGCTGGCGAATCAGATGAATTAAGAGAACGAGCCAAAAGAGACCTATCGGCAATTATGCCTCCCTGGGCACAGGCGGGAGTAGATTATGTTCTAGCCAAAGAAATAGCAGTTATATTCGGTCAAAAACCCTATTGGACAGTTGGTGCAAGACAAAAGAGATGGGAAGAAGCTGCTAAGTTAATGGAGCAATTATTAAGTTGGCAATTAGATACACCCAAAGTATTCCTTAATGTAGTTCAATGGATTCAACATAAACTTATATATGGGACAGCTATTAGAAAACCTTATTGGGATAGAGAGAATGATGAAGTAAAAATAGAGCAAATAAATATTAAGAACTTTTATCCATCACCAGATGGGTATTCTATATACACAGTTCCGTGGGTAATTCAGAGAGCATTGAGAACGAAAGAATATATCATAGCTATGGGTAAACCCTGGAGGGGTTCAAATAAACCAACATATAAGAATACAAAGGAATTATTATTATTACCAGGTGGAGAACACGTAGAAGAACACGTAGAAGAATCAGAAGGAAGCATTAGAACCGTAGATGAAAAACTTAATTTATATGAAATATTGGAATATTGGTATCGTAGAGACGGTGAGGTTCGGGTTGCTACTGTAGGTGCAAGGAAGATACTTCTGCGAGACAGTGTATCACCTCATAAAAAGAAGAAAAAGGCATTTCCATATCTAGTAGCAATAGATTGGCCTAAACCTAAAAGTTTTTGGGGAATTGGACGCATAGAAGCAATAGAGGGTCATATAAAAGAATTAGCCCATATAAAGAATCAAAGATTCGATAATATCAATCTTATACTTAATCCTCCCTTTAAATATGTTAAGGGAGAAGATGTAGATTTAAAGGCATTGCCGATTAAACCAAATACACTTATTGGTATGAATGATATAGAATCGCTACAGCCATTTGAATTTCCTTTTATTACAGGGGGAGTTTATAAGGAAGCAGATGATATAGCAACTGATATACAAAACAGACTTGGATTGCACGAATATTCAATGGGTAAAGCACCAGAACAGAGAGAAACTGCAACAGGTATAGCTCGCCTGCAAGCAGCAGGTAATACAATATTCCAATTTCAAAATATGATGTCATTAAAATTAGGAATGACTGAATTAGCTGACTGGATGTCAGCAATCAATCAGCAATATTTCAAACACGCATTATCCTTGCCATTCTTATATGATTCAGAGGGCAGGGGACAATATCTTACTATTATAAAATCAAGATTACAGGGTGATTTATACTTTATTCCCAAGATAGCACCACTTAACCCTGAGTCAGTTAAGGATGTTCAAAGACAACAATTTGTTATTGCTGTTCAAACTGCACTTGCTATGGGAGCTAATTTAAGACGACAAGAATTAGCCAGGGTATTATTTGAACAATTCGATTTGATGGATAGTGATATTGAAAAGATTATACCGCCACAGGCAGAGATGCCAGCAGGTGCAGAGTTACCGCTAGAACAACGAGGACAGCCAGGACAGGGGGGTGCTGCACCAACCCAGGAAGGACTTATAGCAGGCGCACAGGGGGCTGGAATGCAGACTACTGCAACCGCTCCCAGAGGATAAATATGACCGAAGAAGAATTAAAGAAAATAGACAAATATAAAGAATTAGAAATAACTACCAACACCAACGGATGGAAAAGCATAGTGGCTTACATCATAGGAAGGGGAACTGGTCTGAAGAATGAAATAGCTGGACTAGACCTTACTAAAGAAGTTAGCGCCGGCGAAGCTCAAAGGCGTCGGGGGAATCGGCGTTCTCACGGTCAGGCGCCGGCGCGTAGGGCTCG
>SDBT01010615.1_pt1 | contig 14864 bp, 15 predicted proteins | sample 2277101 | NCBI WGS metagenome assembly SDBT01 (sample SAMN10404973, study PRJNA504765) | marine sediment metagenome | isolation source: marine sediment core GS10_PC15, 103 cmbsf | place: Arctic Ocean: Southern Knipovich Ridge | collected 2010
TTGCGAGAGCACCTCAAAAACAAAGTGCCTGTATCTGAGGTATGCGAAAAATATGGAATACAACCTAATATGTTTTACCGGTGGGAAAAACAGCTGTTCGAAGGAGGCGTTGAAATATTCTCACAGAATCATTCAAAAAATGGCAACGGGAAAGAAACAACCCAGCTCAAGAAGATGAAAGAGAAGGTTCAAAAGAAAGACGAAGTAATCTCCTGGTTGACCGATGAGAATATCAATTTAAAAAAAACCTTTGGGGACCTTTAAAAGGGGTTTGGGTAGAACCTGACGTGCGAGACGAGATCGTGGAAACATTAATGCAGTATCGAGACAGAACTCAGATTCCTAAAAGTAGCCTTTTAAGATTTTTATGATTGAGAGGATCCAAGTATTATGAATGGCAGAGGAGGTACGGGATCCCAAACCAACATAACGGGCAGATACCAAAAGCAAACTGGCTGTTTGAGCATGAAAAACAGGCAATTGTCGACTATGCAATAAATAACCGTGAAGAAGGATATAGAAGATTGTGCTATCGTATGATAGACGATGACGTTGTATATGCCAGCCCATCCACTGTTTACAGGGTACTACATACAGCTGGACTTTTGTATAAGTTTATACCTGTAAAGACTAAGAGCAAAGGTCTGGAGTACATACAGCCGGATGATCCTCACAAAGAATGGCATGTCGACTTTCCTATGTCAATGGTATGGGTACCTTCATGTTCCTGGTAGCAATCATTGATGGGTATTCTCGTTATGTGGGTCATCATGAACTGAGAGCAGCCATGGAAGAAAAGGATGTTGAATTGGTCGTACAAAGAGCCCTGGAAAGATTTCCCGGCCAAAAACCAAGAATCATATCCGACCACGGTAGCCAGTTCATCGCTAAGGACTTTAAAAAGTTCGTTCGCTACGTCGGCCTCAACCATACCTTCACTTCTATCGGCTACCCTCAAAGTAATGGTAAAATCGAAAGATTATTCAGAACAATTAAAAATGACTGCATCAGAAGAAACAGTTTCCTGTCAGTTGAGGGTGCAAGAAAACAAATCAGTGAGTACATCCATTACTACAACCACAAAAGATTGCATAGCGCGATCTTCTATGTGGCTCCTTTTGATAAAATGACTGGAAAGGATAAGGAAATAATAAAAACCAGAGAAGAAAAGCTTGCAAAAGCCCGGGAGTTGAGGGTAAAATATAATATAAAATCCACCTTAACTCAGCATACCGTTTTGTCCGATTCCCGGTGAACCAATACAGAAATAATGAGTGGAGGATTAATCTATCGTGATACCAATAAGTTTAAAGGTTCCAAGATTTTGAGAAAGAGGAGGTAATAGCTGAGTATGGAAAAAATACAAGTTGTAATTTTATGTGGAGGAGAGGGGACAAGGATTCGAGAAGTATCTACAATTTTACCCAAACCAATGTTGACTATTGGAGGGCGACCAATACTCTGGCATATCATGAAAATATACTCGACTTATGGTTTTGAAAATTTTATTCTTTGTTTAGGTTATAAAGGTGAAATGATTAAAAATTATTTTTATGACTATGAAATTTTGAATAGTGATTTTACTGTAGAATTAGGCGGCCATAAACGTATAGAAATTTGCAGTAATCATCATAAAGAACAAGGGTGGCAAGTTACTCTTGCTGATACAGGAGAGAAATCCCTGAAGGGTTCCAGAATAAAGAAAATAGAAAAATATGTAGAAGGAGATTTATTCATGCTTGCTTATGGAGATGGTGTGGCAGACATAAACCTAAATGAATTACTGTCTTTTCATAAAAGGCATGGTCGTATAGGAACTGTAACTGGTGTTCGGCCTCCTTCAAGGTTTGGTGAGCTGATGGTTAAAAATAATCAAATCATTTCATTTGTTGAAAAACCACAGGTTTCTGAGGGCTTGATAAATGGCGGTTTTTTTGTCTTTAATCGTAAACTCTTTGACTACTTATCCGAGGAGGACAATTGTGATTTTGAACTGGGCCCTTTAGAGCAATTAGCTAAAGACGGCGAATTAATGGTATACCAACACAAAGGGGAATGGGCATGTATGGATACTTATCGGGACATGAAATACCTGGATAAGTTATGGGAAAGTGGGAAAGCGTTTTGGAAAATCTGGCGTGAGTAAAAATGAAAAATCCTAATAAAATATTAATAACCGGAGCTACCGGTTTTATCGGTTCTCATTTAACGCGAAGATTAATACAAGCTGGGTTTGCAGTAGGAATAATCAAGCGAGAAAATTCAAATACATGGCGAATCAAGGATTTGGTAGATAGAATAGCCGCTTATGATGTGGATTTACGAGACACTCATGCTATTTCTAAAGCAGTTTCGCATTTTAGTCCCGATGCTATTATTCATTTAGCTACTTACTATACAGTAGAGCATAAACCCCAAGAAATATCTTTAATGATTGATACAAATGTTTTAGGAACAGTAAATTTGCTTGAATCTGCCAAAGAATCTATGGTTGAGTTATTTGTTAACACAAGCTCTTGTTTTGTTTACAGAGAAAGTAAAGCCAAGTTAAAAGAAAATGCAGATTTAAACCCACTAAATCTTTACGCATTGACAAAAATACAAGCGGAACAAGCCTTCAATTTTTATGCGGAAAAATATGGATTAAGAGCGGTAACTTTTCGTCTTTTCCCTCCTTATGGTCCCGCTGACCACGAACGGAGGTTAATCCCCTATGTCATAAAGAGTTTATCTGAAGGGAGAGAGCTAAAATTGACTAGCGGAGGCCAGAGATGGGATTTTGTTTATGTTGAGGAAATAGTGGAAGCCTATCTTAAACTTCTTTCTGTTTCTAAACTTCTCCAAAAACATGAAATTTTTAATATTGGAACAGGGAATGCTGTTAGTGTTCGAGAAGTTGTATCTCGAATAAAGGGAATTACAGATAGTAAATTAGAACCTGAATGGGGAGCAATTCCACACAGAAAGAATGAGGTCTGGTTTACCTGTGCAGATATAAGCAAGGCCAGGCACTTTTTAAGCTGGCAGCCTAAAATACAAATCTTAGAAGAAGGCCTGGAACTCACAGCAAAATGGTATAAAGATTTTTGGGAAAGAGGAGGAAGATAAAGATGGAGAAGGATATTGAGGGCGTGATTGTAAAGCCATTGAAAAAGTTACCTGATGAACGAGGATGCATTTACCATATGCTTAGATGTGACGGCCCGATTTTTGAAAAGTTTGGGGAAATATATTTCTCAGTGGTTTATCCTGGGGTCATTAAAGGATGGCATCTTCATGAAGAAATGACACTAAATTATGCTGTTATAAAGGGGATGATAAAACTTGTTCTCTATGATGACAGGGAAAATTCCTCCACAAGAGGAAACTTGATGGAATTATTTATTGGTGAAGAAAACTATTGTCTGGTTAAGATACCGCCCAAAATTTGGAATGGATTTAAAGGAATAGGAACTAAGCCAGCAATAGTTGCAAATTGTGCAACATTACCTCACGATCCAAATGAGATAAAAAGAATGGATCCGTTTACAGATAAGATACCTTACGACTGGAGTCTAAAACATGGATGAATATTTCAGAGAAATATATGAGAATAAGAAGGTGTTAGTCACAGGTCATACAGGTTTTAAAGGCAGTTGGCTATTGCTATGGCTTATGGAATTGGGGGCAAAAATCATTGGCTACTCTTTGGAACCCCCAACAGAACCAAATTTATTTGAATCCATAAATCTGAAGGATAAAATCACGCATATTATTGATGATGTCAGAGATGAAAAACATTTGATTGCAGTTTTTGAAAAATATCAGCCTGATTTTGTTTTCCACTTGGCAGCACAGCCTTTGGTGAGGCTTTCCTATAAAGAGCCAAAACTCACTTATGAAACAAATGTAATGGGAACTGTAAATATTCTGGAAGCGGTAAGAAAAACAAAGAGTGTTAGGGTTTGCATTATCATTACCAGCGATAAATGTTATGAAAATAGGGAGTGGGTTTACGGCTACAGAGAGACAGACCCTGTGGGGGGATATGACCCATATAGCTCCAGTAAAGGCTGTGTGGAACTTGTTACCACTGCTTATAGAAGATCGTTTTTTAATCCGGAAGACTATGGAAGAAACCATAAAGTGGCGGTATCATCTGTAAGGGCGGGCAACATAATAGGTGGTGGGGATTGGGGAGAAGATAGAATTATCCCAGATTGCATGAGAGCTTTATCTAAAGGAGAAACAATTGTAATCCGTAATCCTTCCGCAATAAGACCCTGGCAATATGTGTTAGAACCCCTGTCTGGCTATCTATTGCTTGGAGCGCTTATGGATAAAAATGGAACTAAATATAGTGATGCGTGGAATTTTGGTCCGAATGATAAAAGCATTATAACAGTAGAAGAATTAGTTAATCTTGTAATTAAACACTGGGGCAAGGGTAACTATAAAGTAGATACTTCGCCTCATCCTCATGAAGCGGGTTTCCTTAAGTTAGATGTAAGTAGAGCCCGCGCATTGCTTGGATGGGAGCCAATTTATAATATATCTGAAGCAGTTGAAAAGACTATTAATTGGTATAAAAGTTTTTATAATAATATTGAGGAGAGAAAGTTATATGAACTTATAGCCAGGGAAATTGAAGAGTACATAAATCGAATGCCTGAGCACGATCATAAGAAATATGAAAATTAGAGGCAACTGTGAAAAAGAGAGACTTAAAAAAAGATATTTTGCAGCTTGTTACTAAATACTATATAGAAAAACATAAAGATAAACCGTTTGTTCCCGGGGAAACATATATTCCGTATGCTGGACGTGTTTTTGATGCTGAAGAGATGAAGGCATTGATAAATTCATCTTTGGACTTCTGGCTTACAGCAGGTAGATTTGCTAAGCAATTTGAAAAAGAATTTGCAAGATTTTTAGGAGTAAAACATTGTATTTTAACCAATTCAGGATCTTCTGCTAATCTTTTAGCTATATCAGCTTTAACTTCTCCGAAGTTAGGAAAAAGAAGGCTTAAGCCAGGAGATGAAGTAATTACTACTGCCTGTGGATTTCCAACCACAGTAAACCCAATTATCCAGAATAACTTAATTCCTGTGTTTATCGATGTGGAGTTGGGCATATACAATATTTATGTGAGTAAAATTGAGAGAGCGATTACAAAAAAAACAAAAGCGATTTTTATTGCTCACACACTTGGTAATCCGGCCAATCTCGATAAGATTATGGAAATAGTGAGAAAATATAATCTCTGGGTAATTGAAGATAATTCCGATGCTCTTGGTTCAAGCTATAAAGGTAAATATACAGGTACATTTGGCCATATAGCGACTTTTAGCTTCTATCCTGCTCACCATATTACGATGGGGGAGGGCGGAGCAGTAGTAAGCAATGATACATTATTAAAGAGAATAATTCTCTCTTTCAGAGATTGGGGAAGGGACTGCTGGTGTGAGCCGGGACAGGATAATACCTGTGGAAAGAGATTTTCCTGGCAACTCGGAAAACTCCCTTTTGGTTATGACCATAAATATATTTATTCCCATATTGGCTATAATTTGAAAGTTACAGATATGCAGGCAGCTATAGGAGTTGCCCAACTAAAAAAGCTCCCTGTATTTATCGATAAAAGAAAAAAGAATTTCAGAATGCTTTACAATGAACTTAAAAAATATGAAAAATATTTTATTCTTCCGCAAGCAACAAGAAATTCTGACCCCAGCTGGTTTGGTTTTCCTATCTTAGTGAAAGAAAATGCGCCATTTACCAGGGCTGAGGTTATAAATTATTTAGAAGAAAATAGGATTGCTACCAGGATGCTTTTCGGCGGCAATTTGACTAAACAACCTGCTTATCAAAGTATAAAATATAGAATTTATGGTTCTTTAAAAAATACAGATTTAGTAATGAATAATCTCTTCTGGATTGGCGTTTACCCGGGACTGGATGAGATCAAAATTAAATATATTCTTAAAAAATTTGATAAATTTGTAAATAGAATAAGCTAATGATAAAATACGATAATAAAATAAAAATACCTTTTGTATCGGTAGTTATCCTGAATTGGAATGGGAAAAGGTATTTAGAAAATTGTTTAAAGTCCCTCATTGAACAAACATATCGCTTCTTTGAAATTATTGTTGTAGACAATGGTGGTTCTACTGATGGATCAATTGAAATGTGTAAAAATATTTTTTCAAATGTTAAATTAATTCTTATAAAGAAAAATATTGGTTATGCTGGTGGGTGTAATGTTGGAGTTTCTTATGCTAAAGGAGAATTAGTAGCAATACTTTGTAATGATAATGTTGCTGAAAAAACATGGTTAGAAGAGCTGGTAAACGGGGTTTTGAGCAACCACCAAATAGGGTGTGCAATGTCAAAAAGTTATACTAAAGGTGTTCCCAAATCGATATATGAAAAGAGAATTGGCACGATTAACCTTGTTGGTCGTAATGTTCTTGGTGCTCTTTCTGGGAGTTGGGAGAAGAAAATCCACTCTACATTTTATGCTTCAGGAAACTCACTGATTTTTAGAAAAGACTCCATTGGTACCCCCTTTGATCCCGATTACTATACCTATGCTGAAGATGTCTATTTAAGTTGGTTTTTAAGGCTTAAAGGATTTGATATTGTGCATATCCCTAATTCTATTGTACATCATGAAGGATCGATAACAACAAAGAGAAAACGAATAACATCTATCTTTTATTCCGAAAGAAATAGACTTATGAATTTATTTATATTTTATCAATTTTTAACATTATTGAAAATATCTCCTTTTATTTTTATTGATTTCTTTTTAATAAAAAGTTTCAAACAAAAGATTGCAATTATTGGTTCCTTTTCCTGGATGATTATGAATTTTCATCAAATCATGATGAAAAGGAAACATATTCAAAGATTAAGAAAAATTGATGATAAGGATGTTTTGAAACATATGAGCAGTAACTTATCAAATAGTGGCATTTTTTCTTCTATAGCAAATAAATTCGGATATTTATACTGTAAGATCATGAAACTTTACACAATGGAGTTTTACAGCAATGGGAAATAGTACTCCTTCGGTGTCTATCATTATTCTTAACTGGAATGACGCTATGAATACAATAGAATGCTTGAACTCGGTAAAGAATTTAAGTTATCCTAATTATGAAATTATTCTAATAGATAACGGTTCTACCGATGATTCTCCTAAGATAATAAAAAAAAAATTTCCCGATTTAGAAATTATAAAAGTATATCCCAATCGTGGTTTTGCTGGTGGATGTAATGTTGGAGTAAAAGAGGCGCTAAACAGAAAATTTGATTACATGTTTCTTTTAAGTAATGATACTGCAGTAAATAAGAACCTTTTAGTTAAACTAGTTGAAATAGGTGAAAGTGGTAAAAGAATAGGTATTGTAGGACCTAGGGTTTATTATTATGAGGAACCGAAGAAAATATGGGGAGAAGGTGGCAAGATTAATTTTTATACAGGAAGGGCAAGTCATTTTAATCTGGATAGGATTGATAATGAGCGAAATGAAAAAGAAAGAGAAGTTGATTATATCCCGGGATGTGGTTTATTGATAAAAAGGAAAGTCATAGATGAAATTGGATTTTTGGATGAAATATTTCAATGTTATTACGAAGAGGCCGACTGGTGTATAAGAGCAAAAAGAAGCGGCTGGCAAATTGTTTGTGTCCCAAGAGCAAAAATGTGGCATAAGATATCAGTAAGTTTTGGTGGGAGCCATAGTCCCAAAGTGATTTATTATATGACGCGCAACCGTATTAAATTTATAAAAAAACATGCCAATTTATTTCAAAAACTTTACTTCTTTTTATATTATTCTTTCAGATGTGTAAGATCATTGGGATATTATTCTTTTCGTCAGAAAGATAAAAAAAGATTTAATGCAATATATCAAGGATTTATAGATGGCATTAAAAATGAAAAAAATACACATTATTTATAAAGGTTTAAAAAAGGAAAGATGTGGAATAAAGGATTATTGTCTGCTTCTTGCCGATGCACTTGAGAAGAGTGGCTGTGTTGTAAATATTCTTTCTTCTTTCCCCAATAATGAAGATTTAGATATTTTACATCTTCAATATGAACCAGGAGTTTATAAAGGAGAGATAAAAAGATTATTACCAATCTTTCTAAAAAAAGGCATATTGTGTGTTACTTTTCATACACTTTATACTTTTGGATTTCGTTATCTTCCTATCCGCTTCCCGTTTTATATGAAATCTTTTTTAAATCTTTTTATTTTAAGTGTCTTAAGTAAAGGCATAATTGTTACAAATGAAAAATCAGAATTGTTTGTTAAAAGATTTTTACCCTGGGCACAGCATAAAGTTTTAAAAATACCAGTCGGAACAAATATTCAGCCAGTCGATATTCCTGAAAACGAAAAAGATAAAATTAGAAAAGATTTAAATATAAACCGGGAAGACATAGTCCTTTCTCATTTTGGACTTTTTTATAAAGGTAAAGGACTTGAAACATTATTTAAAGCAATAAGAATCCTTAAAGTTAAAAATATCTATCTAAAACTTCTTCTTTTAGGTACAGTAAGGCAGGAAAGTGAAAGTTATCATAGATATCTTCTCAGTTTAGCAGAAAAACTTAATATAAACAATCATTTATATTGGTTTTATTCATTAAGTGAAGAAGAGGTTTCAAAATATCTCATTTGTTCCGATATTTATGTAGTTCCTTATGATAAAGAAGGAGCCTCAACGAGAAGAACAAGTTTAATGGTTGGATTCGCGCACAGTTTACCATTAATTTCAACTAAGGGAAAGATAGTTTCACATTTATTTAAAAATGGTCAGAACATTGTTCTTGTACCACCTAAAAATGCACAAAAGTTGGCTGAAGCAATTTATGAACTTGCTATTTCTTCTAAGAAGAGAGAAAAACTACAAAAGGAGTTGCAAGAACTATCAAAAGAGTTTTCTTGGAAAAATATTGCTCAAAAGCATATTGATTTTTATAGAAGATTTGTAAGATGAAAATTCTTGTTGTAATTAATTCTTTTCTTCCTATAGTTGGTGGAGCTGAAATAGGATGCCATAAGATATTTAATCGAATAGGCACCAAGCACGAAATTCATATTCTTACTCCCAAAAGAGGAAGAAGGCACCTTGAAAAACTGGCAACTTCTGACTCTTTTTTTAATCAGGTTTCTTATAAAGTTTTTCATTTTAAGGATTCTCTCAAGACTCCTAAAAGGATGTATTCCTGGCTGTGGGGTTTGTTTCCGCCGTTTTCGTTATCATTTATTATATCTGTTCTTAAACATATTAAAAAATTTAAACCAGATCTTATAAATTTTCAAGGTGTTTTTCCCGGTGGATTAGCACTTATTTTTACCTCAGTTGTAAAAAAAATCCCTATTGTTTTAACACTTTTTGGAAGGTGGGATGTATTTGGGAAGGAAATACCCTTTTTTTGGAGATTTTTTTATTTTAGATTAGTGGTCAAATTTAGTACTTATGTAGTATCTATTTCGAAGTATTGTTTAGGAAACTTAAATGTTAAAAAATTTAAAATAATTCCTTATGGAGTAGACACAAAAAGATTTACTCCAGGAATAGACGGCAGAAGAATTCGTAAAAAGTTGGGAATTTCTAATGATAAAACAGTTCTTTTAGCCCTACAAAGATTGTCCTCTGAAAAAAGGGTGGATATATTAATAAAAGCAATGGAATATATTGTCTCCAAGATGGATGATGTTGTTTTACTCATCGGCGGTAAAGGACCGGAAGAAAAGAAATTAAAACTCTTGACTAAAAACTTGAATATTCAAGATAAAGTCATTTTTACTGGATATATTCCCGAATCTGAACTTCCCCAATACTTTGCTTCTTGCGATATTTTTATTTTTCATTCTACTTTTGAGACATTCGGCGTAATTTTTCCTCAAGCATTTGCTTCAGGAAAACCAGTTGTAACAGTAAATTCTACTGCCATTCCTGAAGTAGTTGAAGATAGAATTACAGGGATGTTAGTTGAGCCACTAAATCCAAAAAAGTTTGCCTTGAAAGTGATTGAAATCGTTAAGAATAAAGAGATGTGCTGGAGATTTGCTCAAAATGCAAGGGGGAAAGCGCTTAAAGAATATAATTGGGATATAATTGCTCATATTTACGAAGATGTTTTTACCAGTGTAACACCGAGAAGATAGAATTTCAGATGAAATATTTGCATTTACTTTTAATAGGTCTCAATTATCAATTAAGATATAGTACAGGGGATAAAAAATTTTGGGTATCGCTGATACCACATTTTGCAAAGCAGTTAGATAGAATTACAGTGCTTTCGATAAGGTACGACCCCCGTAAACATGAGGATTATAAAATAAATAATTGTCGTGTAGTTATTAAGTATCTTTCCCGGTACTTCTAGAAACTCCGGGTGCTCAATATAGCCGACCCCGAATATTCTGGCGTAAGGGAGCCTTTCCTCGGGTTAGGAGTTATAGAAAAATTCATAAGTGGCCAACGGGTTATAAAAGAAGCAAAAAAGATTTTTAAGAAAGATCCTTTTCAAAGGATTCATCTTATGGACAATTTTGGTATAGTGAATAGAATGGTGGCTAAGTCGTTCTCCTCCATTCCAGTTTCAGTCTCAGCGATGGCTTACCAGAAAAATAACTTACTTTACAACCATTATTTATATCTATGCTACGATCACCCAAACCTTACAGTAATACCTTATTCTTTAGCTTATTGTAATAAACTTTTAGAGTTAGGGATAAAAGAAGAGCGAGTTTTTCATATTCCCTGGGGTGTACCTGAGTCTAAAAGTACTTTGACTTTAGAGGAAAAGAAAAAAATGAAAATATCTCTGAATCTCCCTGATAATAAACCTTTATTCCTTTGGGCAGGATATATTCAGCAAATTCAAAGGAGGGATTTTTTAATTGCACTTAAGGCAGTAGAAGATGCTTTAAAAAGTGGACTTAATGCCATCTTTTATTTTGCTTTTAAACCAGAGAATTTTGAGAGAGATTTTTACAGGTTTAATAATCTCCAAAATAGTATTTATGTAACCTCTACTGATATTAAAAAATTCGATATACTAAAAAAGTCTGCTGATATTTTTTATTCTCCAATATTTAACAAAGATTGTATCAATGCTCCGCCACTGACCTGTATTGAAGTTTTATCTTTAGGGATTCCTGCATTGACAACCGACGTAGCAGGAGCCGAAAAGGTAATTTCTAATGGCAAAACTGTTTATATGGTTAATTCCCATGAAGAGTTACTTGAAAAAATGTTTGTAATTGCCAAAGAATATAAAAAAATGATTCCCTACTGTCGGGAGAAAATTAGAAATTTGTATAATATTAAAAATACCACTCAAAGATATCTTAATTTATGGTTTTTTTAATGAGATAGATGAAAATGGACTATAAAGCCAAAAAAGTGTATCAGAATAAAGAGGTTGTTTCTATTTATGATAAAAAGAGGTTTGGGACTTTTAAGGGATATTTTACAAACAAGATAGAGTTATATCTTATAAGTAATGTATTAAGAAAGGCTAAAGTTATTCACTCAGACAAAATTCTTGATATACCATGTGGGACCGTAAGATTGTCGATTTATTTATCTCGAAAAGGTAAAAGGTCATAAGATAAAAGGGTTAGACCTTTCATCTGAAATGGTTTTCTATACAAAAAAGAAGATAATATCTCTTGATTTAAGCAATACGATAGAAGTAGAAGTGGGAAATGCTGAATTTTTATCATATCCAGATGAGAGTTTTGATGCTTGTGTTTCCTTACGTTTATTTGGCCATACGCCACAGGAGATCAGAATTAAAATTTTAAAAGAATTAAAGCGTGTAGTTAAAAAGTATCTTATTTTAGTATATTATCATAAAAATTGTTTGCAATATTTTATAAGAGCACAAAAAAGGAGAAGGAAAAAACTTGAGTGGCATCCTGTCACATATAAACAGATAGAGGAAGAATTAAAAATAACAGGGTTAAAGAAAGTAAAAATATTATCCTCTGGCAAAAAGGATTTCTGAGACTATAGTGGTATTGGCAGAAAAGAATGCGAAATAAGTCTATATCGGTCAAAAAAGGTATTTTTCCTCAAAAATTGTACATATATATATTTCCTCTATTAGGAATAATAGCGTGTATTGTTTTTTTATTTTTGGTAGAGTTACCAACTAGGTGGAAGGGTTTTATATTCGCTAGTTTAATTATAGGGGGCTTTTCTCTATCTTTCCATAATCAACGGAAGTATTTTATTGCGGTTTTATTAATAAGTATTTCAATTGCCGCAGATGTTCGTTTTGGCGCTGATAAACTTCCTTATTTATCTTTGAGTGATTTTCCTTTGGCCATTCTTTTATTCTTCTGGATAGGAGAAATATCGTTTTTTAAGAGGAAAATTCGTTTCCATAGCATCGGGACATTTTTACTAATTTTTCTTCTATTTCAAACTCTCTCTGTAGTTTGGTCCCAGTATAAAGAGTTAAGCTTCTTTGAAATTTTCCGTACAATTAAAATTTACCTTCTCTATCTGTATCTGATTAACCATATTACATCCCAAAAGGATATAAAGTTCTACATTAATGTGCTGTTTATTTGTGTAATTTTTCAAGGATTATTCGGCATTGGCCAATTTTTCCAGCCAACATGGTTTACATTAGGAGAAACAGGGATAGAAGGAGCAGTTACTTTTATATCAGGAGCAGAAAACATAGGAAGAGTTTATGGGACCTTATTACACAGTGGACCCTATTCGGTTTATTTAATGTTAATCTTGCCCATCGCTTTAGCAATTTTGATATCTAAACAAAAGAATGTGCACTCAAACAGATACTTTTTGATGTTAACTGTTCTATCAGGAACTGTGGGCTTACTTTTATCTTTTACCCGAGCTGCATATGTTTGCTTTCTTATTTCTGGTTTGTTAATTTTGTTTTTTGGATATAAATATAGGGATATAAAAACAATTCGCGTAATGTCTATTTTATTTCTAGTTGGAATTATAATTATAGCAAGTTTTACAACAAACATTAGCAAAGGATTGTTAAGTAGGATTAGTGAAAAGAGCATAACCAAAGCAATAGATTTTAGATTATATATGAATATAGTATCTTTAAAAATGATTCTGAATCATCCATTTAGAGGAACGGGGATTAATAACTTCGATAAGGTTATGCTCCCCTATGATTGGACAGGACGTGCTCAAAGAGAAAATATTACTGTACACAATCAATATCTTTTATACGCCGCAGAACTTGGAATTTTTGGTTTTTTTATCTTTATGATTCTATATATAAAGATAGTTAGTGTTGCTTGGCGGATTGCTCATGCAAAAATAGGATATCCTTCTCAAGTTAGTATAGGTATTTTTGCAGCACTCGTTAGTTTAGGTGTGATGTTTATGTTTGGGTTACCTCTACGGGTGCATTCTATTTTTAACCTTTTTTGGATATTTGCAAGTTTAGTAACTGTAATGCAAACTCAATTAAAGCGAACTAAGGATAGAAGGTGAAAATACTTTTAATAAATAAATTTCTCTATCCAAAAGGAGGAGATGCGATAAGCACAATCACTACTGGTAATTTAATGAAAAGCAGAGGTCATAATGTTATCTATTGGGGAATGGCCCATCCACTTAATCCGGATTATCTCTATAAAGATTTATTTGTTAATTATGTTGATTTTAATAAGTCAAATGGCATACTCAAGGAATTTCAGGCTTTTTTAAATATCCTTTATTCCTTTGAAGCAAAAAACAAAATAAAAAAACTTTTAAAAATATATAAACCTGATATCGTTCATCTGAATAATTTCGCTCATCAGATCTCGCCTTCAATTTTGGATGTGTTTGCAAAGCAAAATATATCAACCGTAATGACTATGCGCGATTACAAGCTGGTATGTCCATCTTATACAATGTTTATAGATGGAAGAATATGTGAAGCGTGTAAAGGAGGTAAATATTATCATTGCCTTTTAAATAAATGCACAAAAAATTCTTATACTAAAAGTATGATAAATACCATAGAAATGTATCTCCATCATAAAATTTTGCATATTTATGACAAGATTGATGTTATTATTTCTCCAAGCAGATTTTTAAAAGAAAAACTAAAGGATATGGGGTTTAAAAAAGAGATAGTGTATCTTCAGAATTTTATTTATTTGAAAGATTATGTACCGAATTATAACTTTGAAGACAAAACAATCTGTTATTTTGGGAGACTATCCCTGGAAAAAGGGCTGTTTACTTTACTTAATGCCGTTAAAGGAATTAATATTAAATTAAAAATTATTGGAGAAGGTCCTATAAAAGAGAATTTAATTTCTAAAGTGAAATATGAAAAATTAAATAATGTTTACTTTTTAGGGTATAAGTTAGGAGAAGAATTAAAGAATGAAATAAAAAATTCAATTTATGTTGTAATACCCTCTGAATGGTACGAAAATAACCCTCGCTCTGTAATAGAAGCATTTGCATTAAGTAAACCAGTAATTGGATCACGAATTGGTGGAATACCAGAACTTGTTAAGGATGGCAAGACAGGTTATACTTTTGAAGCAGGAAATGTTGAGGATTTAAGGAACAAGATTGAGTTTTTAGTGAATGATCCAAATTCAGCAGTAGAAATGGGTAAAAATGCGAGAAGATTTGTTGAAAAAAAACTAAATTCTGAAAAACATTATCAGGAGTTGATAAAGATATATCAAATGGCTATAGATAAATATCTATGAACTGGCTTAAAAAAATTGGTAAAGTATTTTTTTAAGTACAAAGTTTTTAATAGAATCCATACCCAGCGATTTGAAATGTCTTCTTCTTTGAAAGATCAATTCTCGTAACAAAATAAGAGAAAATGCAGAGAG
>SDBT01010616.1_pt1 | contig 14864 bp, 14 predicted proteins | sample 2277101 | NCBI WGS metagenome assembly SDBT01 (sample SAMN10404973, study PRJNA504765) | marine sediment metagenome | isolation source: marine sediment core GS10_PC15, 103 cmbsf | place: Arctic Ocean: Southern Knipovich Ridge | collected 2010
GGCAAAGCGGTCGGGCACGATCAAATACATAACATCGGAGCTGTTGAATCCTTTCCTTGAAGGTGAGCCCGGATCTCTTTCCTTTAATTCATAGGTGTATGAACCCATGGACTTTTTCCCCATGGATCTCAGCACTACTGAACAGGCCGACTTTACTGTGTCTTATGATGCCCTTTTCAACGTGACCACAGGCCTCTGGCTGAAAAGGCCCGTGTTGGTGGACCCCTCAACCTGGGATCGGGAAGCCCTTCTGGGCCGGGTGCATGACCAGACTCTTGCATGGGCCCAGTCCTGGGATCTAAGCCTCGGGGCCCTGCGCCGGTCGGCCAGGGACTTCGACCAGGTCACCCAGCACCTTAAAATGCTCGACCAGGCGGAACTTTCCGACCTCCAGGGGGAGATTCAGGGCCTTTTGGACGCTATGGAGGCCGAAATCTCCGAAATGTCCGATGAATACAGGGAAATTCTGGAGCAAAGACGCGAGGCCTACCACTCATTTGAGGGGGATGTGGACGAATTGTGGGGCTATATTAACGCCCTCCCCGAGGTCTTGCAGATGAAAATGCTTAATCATTGGGGTTATTTCAGCATAATCCGTGAATTAGAAGCCCTCCTGGCTGACGGGGAGCTTTCCCCTGGTGAGGCCGCAAAGGTCAGCCAGGTCGTTGAGGGAAAAGGTATGAAAACAATAGGTATTCGGTCAGACCTGCATGAATTTACACCAGGGCCCCTTCTGTTTGCTGACCTGGCCAACCAAATCCATAAGTTGGCGACCGAGGCCCTCCAGGATGCTGTAAAAGTGCAACGGGAGGCGGGTGCTGGTGCTACCGAGTCAGATAACCTGGGGGCGGCCCAGGAAGACCTGTCCATGGCCCGGTCTGAGGAAGAAATACGCGCAGTATGGGAAAAATATGGACTTACTCCTGCATTTGATGAGCTCCGACAGATGGCAGGCGGCGAGGCAGATGAGTGAATTAGAGGCTGGCAGGACGAAGATTCACTTCGTTGGCGGAAAATTGGATGGGAAAGAGACCATTCGCAAGCTTCCCCTGCCCCCAAAATATCACGAAGCTGGCCATGACTACACCAGGGATCAGACCCTGGACCGTGGCGATGTGGCCGGATACCGCTGGGTTCCTCTAAATCCAGGGGTCCGGCCTGGGTAAGTTCCACGTAGAACAAAAAAAGTTGTGAAAAAATGGCACGAAAAACTTGAAATAGATCACAACATTGTTAGGATTAGGCAGAAACGAGGAGACGCATAGTGAAACCTGGAACGAAGGTCAAGGCGCGTGGCGAAGATAGCGATGCGCTTAATGATCAAGATTACAATGAAGATTCGCAGGTTCACCGTCCAAAGGTTGATCCGCATGCGAATGCCTATGGCCCCCAGGATACTCCTGGTGGTAGCCAGGAGAATGTGGATACAAGTCCTGAAGTAGAGGTCGGTGACGATAGCCCTTACGGCGAAGAGGTTTTAACACAACCGATGCCGTACACGGTAGACACCGGCTCCGTGATTGAGCGCCTGGAAGTTCTCACGGATCAGTTGGCTGAAGGTAACCCTCGTCTCAAAGATAAAGCAAACGCTTTGCGTCAGCAAATCGAAGAGCTGGAACAAGACCATTACGGGCATCTGTACGAAGAGCACGAAGAAGAAGAGTACGAAGCGATGCCATTGCCTGAAGGCGGAGCCGCAGGCGACACACAGTTTGCACCAAGTGATCGTGTACAAGTTGAAGCCGAAGGCGAAACTTTTACAGGAACGCTACTCGAACAGAATGATGATGGAACTTGGGAAGTAACCACTGACCAAAGCACCACGCTCTCTAACGTGCCGGAGGAGAGCATTAAGCCGATTACGGAGGAACCACTGATGCAGTTACCTGCCGCCCTTAAAAATATTTACCTGCTGAAGGCTAAGACAGCCAAAGCTTTCGATGCCATGAAGCAACATATTCAGGGCGTGTCCCTTGAAGAGTTTCTAGCCGCAAAATCAGTGGCGGAACTCAAAGAGCTAATCGCTCACTGGACGGAACGCTTCGAAGCAGTTGGAAAAGACATGGCCGACCCCGAGTTCATGCAAAGCGCAATCGTCTCGGCTCAAACAGTTCTGGAAGAAAAAGAATCCGATGAAGGCCAGGCAGTGGCCGCAGGTGATGAAGGCGGCGGACATGGTGGCGGCGCAGTAGCCGAAACCAGTGGTGAAAATTCAGAAGGTGATGCCCGCAAAGGTGAAGGCGAAGGTGAAAACGAAGAAGGCGCACCACCAGCTCCTACCGACCGCCGTGCACCGTCTGATGGCGCAGCGGCACCAGCGCAACCTGCACAACCCGCAGAGCCTGCACAACCTACTCGTTCTGCCGCTTCCAAAAAAGATGAAAAAGGAAAAGTCAAAGGCAAGGAGCAGGGTATGTCCGAGCTCAAGGTCAAGAATGAAGACCACAAGATGCCTTACGATGGCAAGCCTCCTTACGAAACCGATCCACGCTCAAGTGATGAAGGGGGCAAAGGCGGCACACCCAAGGGTGGCAAAGAAAAAGATTTGAAGGTTACCGATACCCAAAACTTCACCAAGAACAACCCAGGTAATCCTTACTCCGGCGCCTCCACTGCTGATCCCGCGGTTCCTAAAGGCGGCAAGCCTAAGGGTGGCGGCGAGAAAGACCTCTCCGTGAAAGATGATCAGCACATGACTCAGCATAACGCTGGTGATCCCTATGCGGGTACTGGCAAAGGAAAAACTAGTGGCAAGGTTGCCGGTGCAGGCACCTGCTCCAAGTGCAAGAAAAAAGATTGCACATGCCCTGCGGCCAACGACAAGTGCTCTAAGTGCAAGAAGGATAAGTGCACCTGTGCTGCCGACAAAAAAGAAGAGAAAGAAAAGAAAGAAAAGAAAGAAAAGAAAGAAAAGAAAGAGGTAAAGGCTGGCCTGGATATGGCCGCCCTTGCGCAGCAGGCCGGTGGTGACGTTAAAGGTTCAGCCTTTGATGAAATTCCTGAAATTGACCTGGGTGATGGCTGGAAGGCCCGCCGCAAAGGCGGTTCCAAGGAAGAAGAAGGCGGTGCTCCCAAGGATATGGGCGGTGAGCCTGGTGGTGAAGCTGGCGGGGCCGGAGACAGTGCTCCTGTAGGTCCGCCCACGGCTGCCCCTGCCAGCGGTTCCCCGATCCCTGTGGCAAGCCTGAATGCTGAGTTCCCACCGAAGAAAGAAGAAGGTGGCGCACCTGAGGATAAAGGTGCCGGTGCCCCTAGTGATGAAGGCGGCGCTCCTAATGCCGAAGGCGGTTCCCCCGAACCCAAAAAAGAAGAAAAGAAAGATGAAGGCCCGCAGATCGAGATCGTCAACCCTGATGGTAAGGTCGTGAAGACCCTGCCGGACGCCTTTGGCGATGACGCTGCGGCAATCATCAAGCTCATCGATGCCCTTGACATCAAAAAGTCCGAAAAGAAAAAGGACAAAAAAGAGGACAAAGACGGGGACAACAAAGATAAGAAGGAAGAAAAGAACCTGGACGACAAGCCTAAAGGTTTTCCTTCCAAGACCAAAGAAGCGGACAAAGGTGATGGTGGAGATGACGAAGAACTTGCCGCTGCCGCTAAAGCCATTGAGCGCACTGCTCTGATGGCTCGTGAAATTATTAAAGTCCGGGTCGCAAAAGGTCACATCGTGGCCGACCAGAAGGACATTTCTGAAATTTTGGACAACGTGACGGTGCCGAAATTGGATCACGAAGATAAGCCAATCATTCGTGCCGGCCGTCAGTTGGTCAAGCCGATCTCTCTGGAGGCCGCTATGGACGCGGCTCTTCAGAAAGCTGGGGACAGGGATTACCAACTCCTCCTGTCCCTTCCTGACGTGGAACTCTTGAAGGTTCACGCTTCTCTGCCCCACCTTAAACACCGGGTTGCGCAGGTTGATGTTCGAGCGTCTAAAGAGGGTATGGAACTACTTGCTGGACTCGGAGCCGTTACAGCTGAAGAAGCTGAAGTGGGCGAAGAGGGCCACCGCCTCGGTGATGCCTTTGCAGGCTTCACCGGTTTTAGCAACTAAGAACCGTACTCTGCCAGAACCAAAAACCCTAACCTAAAGGAGGTAGCCATGTTAGAACTTGGCTCCAGCCTTCTGGGAGTAGGCCGTGATGACGACCGTGTTTCTCCAGGCTTTAAACAGCCTTCAGGCACGGAGTTGTTTGCAGGGATGGTAGTTACGCAGGATAATTCTGGCGGCAATGAAGATGGCCGACAGTTGCAACTCTGCGATGGTATCGTTGATCCCTCGTCCAACTTGTCATTTCCACTAGGTCTGGTCATTGAGAACACCAACCCGTTCAAGCGTCCAGCTTCTGATGATAGTTCTGCTGGTGTCGGTCACGACATCCAGGACTTCGCAAAAGGTGGCCTTGTCTCGGTGTGGCATCGTCCAGGAAATTTCGCTGATGTCAGCGATGATTTCCGAAACGATACTGCGTTTCTCCGTGCCCTGAATGGTGGCGGTACGTCCTCCCAGAACACGTCAGCTCCGTTTATCGTAGCTGATCCGTGGGCAGTCGGCACAAAGGTGTATTGCACATCTGAAGGCTTGCTCACAACCGTAATTCCCCCAGGCGCCAGCGGTGTTATCGTTGCACGCATTGGGTATGTCCGTGCGGTCCAGGGAACAGGTGCAGACATTAAGTTTGCGCTTGAACTCTCTCTCGACGAGGAAACCAAGCCGTAATCTAGTTAAGAATTATCTTAATTAGGTTCGACTTGGTGACTTTGTCACAAGGAGAACACCATGAATGAACTTCAATTACCTGCGGGCTTTATTGACCGTAGCTGGATTGAGGCTCAGTACAAGGAAGGTGTTAAGGCCGCACAAAAGTTGAACGCGTCAGTATCGAGACAGCAAATCGATGCGAAACTCGGTCAACTTTCGGCCTCGCCTGCTGGACTGAACCTCATCGGCAAGGAACTGCGGAGCCCGTTGCTCCGTGAAATGCTCTATGAAAGTGTCGCCCGCAACCTGGCACAGGTGTACAAGCTGTCCCAGGGTGAGAGTGCTGAGTTCTGGAGCGATGTCTCGGTCCCCGCGGCCGCAATCGGATTTGATGGACTGCCTGCACAGGTGGAAATTCAGTCAGATTACGTTCGTGTGGACACGCGACTGTTTACTTCAAACCCGTTTGTTCGTTGGAACCAGAGCAATCTGACCAAGTTCGACATCCTGAACGCCACTCAACAGCGTATGAAAGCGTCGTTGATGCTCCAGGAAGCCGCAGCTTGGTTCCGTCTGGTTCGCTTTGCCTCAGGCCTCAGGTCTGGTCAGGGCACAACGAAGGGTCTGGAAGGTACGTCGGCGGTCAGCCAGAACGCCCCTCTGTCAGTTGCAACCTCCACCGCTGGACGCTTGTCCGTGGATCAGGTTGCCCGTGCAGTGGCTCGTTTCGGCGCCCGTCTGATCCGTGGCCCCAAAAAGCTGTGGATCAACCCCGAACGTCAGGCTGACCTGGTGCTGTTCAACACACCTGGAACACCTGGCGACCCCCACCAGGGCTTTTTTGCTCCTAATACGCAGGAAATCCTGCTCCAGAAGGGCAATATCGGCAACTGGTTGGGTACCGAAGTGTACGAAGACATCGTTGTGCCGTTCCTTGACGCAGCGCAGCCTACGGACACCAAGGCGGGTACCGGTTCGGAAGACGTTATGGGTTACATCCTCGGCCCAGCCGAGTACGTAGGCCTGATCGCCATCCGTACAGACCTCTCCATCGAAACGCTGAAAGACGCTACCCGCTTTGCGGACGTGTTTGCCGGCTGGATGGACGTTGGTTTCTACATCCGGTGGACGAAAGCCCTCCAGCGTCTGGTAGCGTAAGCTACTCAGATACTCGAAAGCCTAAAAAAGGCACCCCTTCGGGGGTGCCTTTTTTGTGCTTAAAGGGCACGAAATAGTTGATTGCATCTGAGGAAATCCTATAATTAGGGAGAAATTGTCTATTTCGGAGGCTATGTGCGTCCCATTGAAACCTATCAACTTATTGATCTGAAGGGCAAGCCCTTCCTGTCTCTTCCAGACTGCGGCTATATAGATGAATCCGGTCGGCACAAAGGCATGCACTTTCGCAAGATTGGCGACACCCTGGATGTCAGCCACGTGGATGTGCAACAGTTTGCGCAGTCTGCGGTTAAAGGATGGCTGGCCAACTTCGAAGGCAAGGGCTACATCAAGCGGATTACCCAGGAAGTCTCGGAAGCCAAGCACGATGAGCTCACCAATGCACTCGCCGTCGTTCAGGATGACCCTGATGTACAAAGCAAACGTTCGTCCCTGGGCAACACTATCCTCCTGGAACCAGGCATGCAGGTAGCTGTTGGTAGTGGGCCAATGCCCTCTGATCCCGAAACCTTGGAAGACATTGAGTTTCGGAAAAGGGAACAGCAGAAAAAGGCCGATGCGGAGAACCAACGTATCGAAGAGGAGCGCAAGGCCCAGGAAAACGCCGACAAACAGTTTAAAAAAGAGCAGGCTGCCAAAAAGAAAGAGGATGCCCAACGGAAGCGGGCAGACACGATCGCCCGTAAAAAAGAAGCAAAAGCTCAAGAGACCATGGCAGGCGCTTCCCCCGAAACCACAGAATCTGATCCTGTAGAACCCCTCCCAACTGATGCTGGAATATCGAAGCATGCTGAGGGTGGCGCATCGTTGAATGATGCGGAGAGCGGGGGTAACTGGAAAGACAATAAATCTTTTGATGATCTTCAAAATATAATTAAAACAAGCAACGATGTTGAATTTTTAACTGGAGTTGCTGAAGACACTACTGAGAAAGCAAGCTTGGCAGCATCAGCAAGGCGCAGGATGCGCACGCTGGCGGCCGCTTAACCTGGAGGATGGGCACGATGAGGAAAATGCGTTTGTTTATGTTATTGGCTCTACTGAGCCTGCCTGCCCTCACCTGGGCAGTGGCGGCTCCCACGGGGCTGACCCTGGGGCCTTATGGTTTGGGTAACGCTGAGATTGCTTGGGATGATGATGTCTCGGCGCGGTCGTGGCAAATCTTTTTTGATGGTGCTTTAAAGTATGCACCGACACGAAGCCAGGTGGGGACATCAACGACCACCAAAGTCCGGTTCCACATGGCGGGCATTGGTGCAGACAAGTTACCCGTTACCATTACCATGAAGGCGTTACGGCCTGGGCAGATCCCATCAGCACTATCCACAGGCGTTATCTTAACAGGGGTTAATCCAGGTGAGGGTGCTGTCCAGGTGTTCACAGTTCCTGGCCAGCCTCTTGATGTGACTGTGGTATTCCCAACACCGGCACCGACACCGTCCGGCGGAACCGTAGTGGCTCTCGCCGCAGGTGCTGCCGTGGGTGTCACCCGGGTGGTTGGTGTCATTGTGGACGATAATGGTGTAACACAAACCCTGGTTGAAGTCGTTGTTACAGGGACTTCAATCCTTGGAAATACCTTGCTCATCGATCCTGTTGCAGACAGAGCCTTTATTATGGACTGGAATATGTCTGTTGACGTATCCACGATGTTAGCCGGCGACAAGTGGTTCTTGGAACAGTCGGGTGGCGGGGCTAAATCCGCCACACATTACGTCACGGGGCCCAACGATGACTGTACCTCCAGTGGTGGTTCCTACTGCGCTTCAGTTGCGGCAGGCACCGACCTGGAAGTCGATTTCGATAGGGCTGGAGTAGATTTTTCGTTTCGTGGAATTTATTTCACGTCCCCATAAGGAGCTGTTGGCATGAACATGCTTAAAAAATTCATACTGGCGGCACTGTTGGTACTCCCCGCAAATACTTTCGCCTTCCCCCGAGGCGGTGAAATAAATGCCGCAGGCGGACGGGTAATTTCCGGCTCTATCTCAATGACGGGCGGCACTGCCCTAATATTTCGCCATCAGGGTGAAGGTGCCCCCACCCACCGACAGCCCCTGACTATCACGTCTGATGTTAATGGTTTTGTGATTGAGCGTAATAGGACGTTTAATCCAGGCAAGTTCTCCATGAAGTTCGGCGAGGGATTGGACATGATCCTCAATGACGGAGCCTTTGACAGAACCTCCATGTTTTTCAACAGCCCGAATAACTGGAGCTTCAATGGGTTTAACGCCGCAGGGAATCAAATATCTTCACTAGGTATAAGTGACAGTGCTTATTCTCGGACGTTGCGGGACACAACAACAGGGAACGTGATTGGCACAATCACTCACGGCTCCTCTTACGGTCTTTCGGTGAATGATTCCGCCGACGGAAGCACCACCGGAGGGTTTTTCCTGAATCCTGGTAGCTGGAATTTATTTGGCACGTCCGATGCGGGCAATACTCTTGCACAGTTTACGGGGGGTGCAGGTCTAACGAGTCTAACTGTGTTTGACGGCACTACGTTCAATCTAGTTGGGTCGATGACTATGCAACAATCGAACCTAGCTATGAGCGTTGAGAACCCTGCCGGAGACGTAAAACACAGCTATCAGGGCAATCCCGGCAGTTTTACGATCAATTCCAACGACGCCACCACGGGTTCAAGCACTGCTAACTTATTTGTAGGCGCAAACGGCACAACGCTGCGAACCAACGATTCAGACGGGTCAACGGTAGGGAATTTTAACATGGGTCCGAACACCATGAATTTGAGTGTAATCGATACCGATGGTTCCCCCACACAATCCTTAAGCTTAAATCCCGGCGGCTTAGGTCTGACCATAGTGGATTTCACTACTTTAAACACTATGTTTGTGGCCAATTTTGGTTCCGGGGGAGGCATGTCTTGGACGGGATCAGACCCCGCTGACGGAAGTCCTCTCACAAACTTTATAATGGGTCTTACAGGCATCACCATGTCCAGTTCTGACGTGGACTCTGGGATTATATATGCCTCTCTAATAACTACTAACTCAGGAGTGCCTGCAACAGACGGCATAACAATAGCAAAATTCGTGCATGATACGGGAGAACCTATTGGCAGCCTTCATTTCGGGGCTGATAGGGAGCTGCGTCTTGCGTCAGGTAGCTCAAGTTACCTTAGTATGAGTTCCGGTGCCCGTACGATTCTCAACAATGACTCCACCCCTGACGGTATCCGCCTTACGGCCCAGGGTGCGACTATTGATCTCGGTAATTCCGGTGCTGCTTCAATTATTGATATGTCCGCGTCGTCTGCGGATTTTGAGCTTAGTGTCGTGAATAATTCTTCGTTCAGCCTCCGTGCCCAGAACAGTCGCATTTCCATGAACCGTGATCTTGCTGATGGGATTGAGATTAAAGGGAATACAGACGACAAAATACAACTTGCGACTGACGGTGGAATACTACTAAGCTCTACGTCTGTCAACAACACCACCATAACCGCAGGGATTATCCTTCTGGACGGCGCCAACGGCGACCTAGAGGTCGGGGCATCGATCATAGCCACCGATGCCAGTGGCAACAGTCTCGCTGTCACTTCTGAGGGTATTCATTTAGACGCACAGTCCGGTAATCTGACCCTTACCGCGGCTGCTGTGGAGATTGTCGGGGACTTGAACATTTCAGGAACCTGCACAGGTTGTGGGGGTGGAAGTTCTCCTACGACTACAAAAGGTGACTTGATCGTAAGAGACGCCTCCGCCGATGTGCGACTTCCCGTGGGTGCCGACGGTCAGATCGTTAAAGCCCTAGCTTCCGACGCCGAGGGCATGACTTGGCAGGACGACGTTAAGACAATTAATTTCTTGATCGACGGTGGGGGTTCGGCTATCACCACGGGTGTGAAAGGGACAGTACGGATTCCCTACGGCATAACTGTCACGGCGTGGCACGTTGTGGCGGACGTTTCCGGCTCTATTGTTGTTGACGTAAATGGTATTGCTTTCGGTTCCTGGGCCGGAGGATCGGGCGGAACGACTGTGGCCAGTACAGAAAAGCCCACCCTTTCAACGGCGATAGCTAACTCAGATACCTCAATTACTTTATGGACTGATCCAATAGCCGCAGACACCATGCTTACTTTTGAAGTAGACTCTGCCGCTACCGTCACTCTTGTGACTGTGTCCATTGAGTTTGTGAGAAATTGATCCAAGGAGGATTTTAAGATGAGAGTAGAAGTCGCATTTTCCAAGGTTATTATTGCTGACAAGGTGTCAGTAGGCCAAGTTGAGATCATCAAGCCCCAGAACTCATACTGGAAGCTGGCCGAACTTAAAGACAGAGGTACGGTCGAGCTGGACATAACGGATCAGGAGTACCGTGACATCTCCGAGGATATGGTGAATCGGGAGGTCGATGATACGGCGACCCCTACCACAATCAGAGCTAAGTCCAAGTGAAAAAAGCCCTATTACTATTAGGGCTGTTTCTGCTTGCAACACCGTCATACGCTGCCTTCACCTTCGGCAACTTTGTCAGGTCTGCCTCATTCACCAGTGACCAAGAAACGCCCACGATCACGCTCACAGAGGACGGCACTGACAGCATTTTAATTGTGGTTTTGATAGTTCAGGCCGATTATTCCGGTGTGACTGTTGAGTATAACGGCAACGCTATGACGAGCCTAGGTGGGAAGATCAACTACACTGGCACGCAGACCATGCGTCGTGAGGTTTTCTGGATTACTGATCAGACAAGCGGAAACACTTTGGACATCGACAGCACGGGTGAAACCACCACACTGGGTAGTGGTGGGGGAATGTCTTGGAGGTATGAGTTTTTCACTTATGGTGGGGTAGACGGTACAACGCCCATCGGTGAAACCAGTATCAACGCTACCAACTTCACTACGTCTAACAGCGGGTCACCAGTCACTACGTCTTTCAGTTTCAACCCAGACGTGTCGAACAGTCGCATTGTTCAGATTATGCAGATTCAGGGATCCACGTGTGCGATTAATTACAACGGAGACAACGGAACTGACCGAAAAGAGATGGAGTGCGGCACCATGGGTGGGACGCAAAATTGCGTCGGCTTGAGCGACTACGAGCCGGGGTCTGGGTCTCCATACACCTTGGGCCAGACGTGGACGCCGAATTTCTGCTCGAACACTGGCTACGGTTGGGGAATTGAACTCCTTTCGGCGGTACCGCCAACCCCTACCAACACCCCGACAATAACTCCGACTCCAATACCAACTGTTGTTGAGGCTTTGTTTGTTGTGGGAAGCACTCCATTAACTGCGGCTGACCAAATTATCAACGATGCAATGGTTGCTTTAGCTATCGGTGTTGAGGTCGTAGAGGACCAAGACGCGGTAGCCGGAGATGCTACAGGCAAAAAGTTCCTTTGGATTTCTTCGACCTGCAACGCTACTACGCTTGGTACGACTTTCCGCACGGTGGCGGTCAACCTGGGAAGCCACGAACCCTTCCAGTACGACGATCTCGACATGACAGGGTCTGGTGCAGGAGACAGAGGAACAAATGGTTCAGAAACTCAAGTAGATATAGAAATACCCTCTGACTTCTTGGCGGACGGTAACCCAAGTGGACTAGTAACTGTTTCAACAACAAGCACATTTTCATTTGGAGTCCCAAATGGAAACGGCGTACTCGTTGTGTCAGAGGCTGGTTTTGCAGATGGCTCAATTTTTTATTACGAGTCAGGTGCTACAATGTTTAACAGCCTTGCGGCCCCGGCCCGTAGGTTGGGTTTCTTCTTTAATGATACGACTGCGAGTACGGCTAATGCGGCTGGTCTGGGACTTTTAGATAGAGCCATTGAGTGGTTGGCGGGGCTAGACCCGGCAGTTATGCCTTTTCAAGTTATTCTTATAGATTAGGAGGAAGTCATGCGTTTGGTTACATTAATATTGGTCTTACTGACCTCTCCACTTTTTTCCGAGTCCGTGGTGTCGGATATTGGTGGAAACACGTTGACGGTCTACGTGGACGGAGAACCGAAACTTCTCATGGATGCCGTGCCCTTGGCTCGGTCCTGGGATAAAAGTATCACGGTTTCTGCGGGCGTGACTGGGTACGACCTAGCCGAGCGTGTGAAGGCTCAAAACGTCGCACACATGACCGCTGTGAGCCGTACAGGTTGGCCCGGGGCTGTATCTGATTGGGACGTTGCCGTAGACACAGCTACTCGAACATGGCGTAAAGCACGCCTGCGGATTCGTCAGGCTCAGAGTTTTTATCAGGGCGCTATTACTTACGGTACCTACACTGAAGGTGTCGCCACGAAGGGCGGTGTCGTTCAATTCGATACCACAAAGCTGGACAATGCGATAACCGCGATAGGTCAGGCCATTACCCAGGCTACCGCCGCGGCTTCCGTGTCTTCTGAGAGCACAGCCCAAGATACTATTTCGGTTGACGAAGGTGCTCTAGTAACCACAAGAGCTACTACTCTGTTGGCGGCTTACGAGGCTCTACGGGATAATGCGGACTTTACGGCAGGGGTTCACAATAACAAGGTGACGCCTTAGTGAAGACGCATGAAGAAACAGCCTTTAACGTTACGGCCTTTTTTGAAACGTCCAGTTCGAATCCCTATTCGATCGTATCGTCCAACTTCGATGGCCAAGGCGTCTCCTGGGGTCCTCACCAGATCAACTTAGGCCAGGGCACCATGCAACCGGTACTCAAGAAGGCTCACGAGAGCTTCTCAGGTACCCTGGAACAGGTGTTTCAGGACGTTGAGGGCTCGAATAATGTTATGCGCCTCTCTTTCCTGGCCCTGTTAGGTACTAAAACCGACCAGGATGCCGTGGACTACGTGGCTGAGAATTGGCATACCATCACCATGAGGAAGGGTAAAAAGCGGTATTCGCTCAACCACCAGTGGCGCACCTTCTTTGAAAAGCTTGGAGCCAAGAAAGACATCCAGGAACTGATCCGAGAGCAGACCGTCTGGATTGACAGGGATGCCGAGAAGCTGGCCCAGTGGATTGCCAAGGGTTCCAAAGCTACAGTCCGCATGTACTGCCTAGCCTACGACATTGTGACCCAGAACGGTGGCATAGGAAGAGGCCATAAAGCCGCTTTGACTGCGGCCAGGCCCTTTCTCAGGGTCTACCGCGGGCAGTTGGCCCGTAAAGGCCGCACCATTGACTGGGCCTGGATGAATATTGTGGCGGGCACCCGGGCACTCAAGACCCGGATCACGGGCCAGACTAAGTTTGCCGCCGATGTGGCATCACGAAAATTTTTAATTATTGATGGTGAGGGCCGCTTCCGCGGCTCTTACGTGGACCTGGACGAAAAGTTCGGGATTACGGATGACCCCTATTAAGGAGATATGACCATGGCACTACTTACAAATCTCAGGCTGACCTATCAGCTGATCCTTCAGACCATCAATGGGGAAAATAAAATACTCTCTACGATTGAGAAGATACCATCGATCGACCTGCCAAACAGCATCACAGGACAGGCTGTTCATTTCATTCAGGATGGTGCTATAGATGAGCCACTTCCGATTATTGAGGGCTTTACAGACTTTGTTCTTATCTTTGCGGAAGATCAGGAAGTTTCAGTCAAGCTGAACTCGCCAGCATCAGTACCCATCTTTATCCGTGTGGGTGGCTGCTTCATGGCAGACTCTAAGAACATCACAGATGTTTTGATCACTAATGCCAGCGGCAAAGATGCTCGGGTTCTCTTTGTTCAGGCCCGAAACCAAGCTGTTTCCTAAGGAGGCACTGTGGGCGATCCACTCCGCACAACTACTTACAGCCTGAAATCCAGGACGTATTCGGTACGGGATCAACTGTTTATTCAGATGACCCGCTCCATTGTGCCCGAATCCTTCTTGAAGGGATGCAACGGGGGATTTGATCAAGACATCCGGCTCCTGGGTATGGCAGCCCTCGCCCTGGTGGATTTTAACCAACACCCACCTTGTGAAAACTTCACGATGGAAAACTTTCCCTTGAACCTGTTTCCGCTCCTGGAGTTGGGCACGGGCGTATACATTCAGCTGTTTACGCAGATGAAGTACAGCCTGATCGACATCTCGTACAATGATAACGGGCTGTCTATTGCAGTGGATCGTGTTGGAAAGACCGGCCAGTCCTATACTAATCTCAATGAGAAATGGGAAGAAATTCTGACTAACTATAAAAAGTGCCAGATTTCAAAGCTGGGACTCGGCTTAGGTACGCCCCGATTTCAGTCTAATTTATCAAGGTTTATCGGAATGCTTGGGAATGGTGCGTTCGGATGGAACATTCCCTGAGTTATACCTTTACCATACATACCGATTGTGTTACCCTCCCCACAGGAGGTAACACATGCCAGCTAAAGATAAAGAAAAAGCGCGTGCCAGAGAAATGCGTTGGAAAGCAGAAAATCCTGACAAGGTAAAGAAAAACCAAAAGCGTTACGATGATAAACGTGCAGCAAAACGTTCCGAATGGTACAAAGAAAATAAAGAAAAGCACAACGCTCAATGTAAAACATACCGGGATGCACACCCTGAGTACGAGAAGGCCCGTGCTAAAGCAAAAGCAGCACGATACCGCGCCAAAGGTTGGTGCCACAACTGCACCACCCCCAGGCTTCCAGACAGCAACCATTACTGCGAGAAGCACTGGTTCGGAAATATAGCCACGCAGATCAAGAAGAGGTCTGGGCTGGATTTCAAGGCCTTGGAGTTGGGGCCGAAGTTGTTGGCATTGTTGAAAAGTCAGGATTACCGATGTGCCTATACGGGTGAGGAACTGGTACCTGGTGTGAACGCCTCGCTGGATCACATTGTTCCTATATCGTATGCGGCGAACATGGCGGCGGATTTGAACAATATGGAATGGGTTTCACTCCAAGTGAACTTGATGAAGCGAGAACCAGACCGATCCAAGTTCCTGGATATATGTTGTAGAATTGCGGAGTACCATGGAAAACAGCCTCAAAAAAGTATTCATCGAAAACGCCCTCAACCTGAT
>SDBT01010617.1_pt1 | contig 14864 bp, 12 predicted proteins | sample 2277101 | NCBI WGS metagenome assembly SDBT01 (sample SAMN10404973, study PRJNA504765) | marine sediment metagenome | isolation source: marine sediment core GS10_PC15, 103 cmbsf | place: Arctic Ocean: Southern Knipovich Ridge | collected 2010
AGGCATTGGGGTGACCCTACAACTTTTGTTCCTATCATCCTTTCTGGGCCTGCTCCTTGGCATCATTACTCTTCTGATGCGCATCAGCGGCCGGTGGTACCTCTCTTTTCCGACCTATGCCTACATCTACTTCTTTCGCGGCACGCCGATCCTGGTTCAAATTTTTGTCATCTACCATGGCCTGCCTCAGTTCGATGTCATTCGCGACAGCGTGTTCTGGCCGATTCTCAGGGAGCCGTTCGGCTGCGCAATTCTCGCGCTTACTCTGAATTCCGGCGCCTATGTTTCGGAAATCCTGCGCGGCGGTTATATCGGTGTCGATAAAGGACTGCATGAAGCGGGTAAGGCGCTCGGCCTGTCGACGCCTCACCGGTTCATTTACGTCACGACGCCCATCGCCGTCAGGCTCGCCTTACCGGCCTATAGCAACGACTTCATCAGTATGCTCAAGGCGACTTCGTTGGCCAGTACGATCACCTTGCTCGACATGACCGGTGCGGCACGTACCATTGTGGCCCAGACGTTTGCACCATACGAGATTTTTATCGCAGCGGCGATTATTTACCTGGTGATGACATGGTTTTTACAACGCGGCTTTGGCTTGTTCGAGAAGCGTATGAGCCGATATATGAAACACTACGAGGCGTGATATGAATGAAAACGACCCAAAGCCAATTCTCATACTGGAGGATGTATGCAAGTTTTTCGGCGACTTCCAGGCGTTGCGCAACATCAACCTCCAGATAAAAAAAGGCGAAAAGGTTGTGGTGTGCGGGCCTTCAGGGTCCGGCAAATCGACCATGATCCGCTGTATCAACCGGCTTGAGGAACACGACAGTGGAAGAATATTTGTTGATGGTCGCGAACTGACAAGCGCGGTTAAAGACATTGACGCCGTTCGCAGCGAAGTCGGGATGGTCTTTCAAAGTTTCAACTTATTCCCGCATTTGACGGTAATCAACAACCTGATGCTGGCACTCAAGCTGGTGCGAAAGGCCAAAAAGTCAGACGCAAGGGAAACCGCTATGCGTTTCCTGGAACGCGTCCATATCCCCGAGCAGGCGGACAAGTGGCCGAGCCAGCTTTCCGGCGGACAGCAGCAACGCGTTGCCATAGCCCGCGCTCTTTGTATGAGCCCTGAAGTAATGCTCTTCGACGAACCCACATCTGCCTTGGATCCGGAAATGATCAGCGAGGTTCTTGACGTGATGACCGAGCTTGCTAATGAAGGTATGACAATGATCGTCATTACCCACGAAATGGGTTTCGCGCGATCTGTCGCCGACAGCATCGTTTTCATGGATTACGGTGAGATTGTCGAATCTAATCCGCCGGACGAGTTTTTCCAGAATCCGCGCTTCGACCGAACGAAATTTTTCCTGGAGCAGATTCTTTAGAATTGATGCACAGAGACAAAAGATGGCCAAGATGAGTTTTTCGAAAATCCGGAAAGTGAGCGGACCAAAGTCTTTCTCAGCCAAATAATCTCCCATTGAGCAGGAGGATGTTGTGAACGCATCAGAACTCAAACGGTTTGCCGCATGCGGCGTGCGGGCAGTTGACGCCAGCAGTGCCCTCATCCGGGAATATAACCGCAAACCGTTCAATGTCGAAATCAAGGATAACGGCAGCCCGGTTACCTCGGTCGATCTGGCCGTTGAAGATCAAATGCGAGAGATTATTGCTGCTGAGCATCCCGACCACGGAATCATTGGAGAGGAGCGCAAGGCATATGCTCCCGACAGTGAATTCTTGTGGGTGATTGACCCGATCGACGGCACACTGGCATTTCTCGCGGGCATTCCGGTATTTGGTACGTTGCTGGCTCTGCTCCACAACGGGGCTTCGGTTCTCGGAATTATCGATATGCCGATGACCGGTGAGCGCTGGATCGGCGCTGAAGGCCTGCAAACGACACTAAACGGCAAACCGGTCCATACGCGCCCCTGCGCGGATCTTTCGATGGCGCTGATGGCGAGCAGTAATACCGATTACTATGACAGCACCAATGCTCCGGCGCTGGAGCGGTTGAAAAAAGCCACACGCTTTGCGGTCTATGGCGGCAGCTGCATGTTATATGCCCAGATTGCTTCGGGGCGCATCGACATCTGCATCGATGTTCTAATGGAAACTAACGACTATTTGGCTTTGGTTCCTGTCGTTCAGGGCGCCGGGGGCGTGTTTACTGATTGGGAAGGGAGTGCCGCAGGGCTACACTCCGGGAATCAGTATATTGCAGCGGGTGATCCGCGGGCACACGAGCAGGCCCTTAAAATTCTATCATCAAAAACAGCTCTTTTAAGCACGCAAATCGGTGGAACAAGTCGCCAGTCTCCTGAAGATATCCAGTGCGACGTCGTACAAGGACCTAAACCGGATCAGAAAAAGTAACAATAAATTGTTCTGAAACCGACGATATGCTCAAACAGCGTCCGGGACGGAATTTTGGCAGTGAAAAGAGTTGTACGAATCCGATGACACATTTTGTGAGTACCAAAGGGGGCGTGGCGCCAGTGGATTTTGAAACGGCTGTTTTGCAGGGATTCGCCGCTGACGGCGGGCTGTTCGTACCGGAAACCATCCCTCGAATTTCTGAAGAGCGGCTGCAGGAGTGGTCAGAGTTGAGTTATGTCGATCTGGCTTTCGAAATTTTGTCGCTTTTCATAGAGCGCACCATCCTTTCCGAGGATGAGTTGCGGGAGTTGCTGCGCGACAGCTTCAATACATTCGAACACCCGGATGTTATCCCAGTTGTAAGCCTGGAAACGAAGCCGAATACGTATATCATGGAATTATTCCAGGGGCCGACCCTCTCGTTTAAAGACGTTGCTATGGGGTTTCTGGTCAACTGCGTCGATTTTTTCCTCCAAAAGAAAGACTCGCGGGTATCGCTTTTGGTGGCCACCACCGGAGATACCGGCCCTGCGGCGGCGTATGCGTCTGCGGGCAAGCAAACCATCGATTGTTGGGTCCTCTATCCGCGCGGGATGATTTCAGAAGAACAAGAGCGCCAAATGACAACCCTTGAGGCGCCCAACGTTCATGCAGTCCGGGTGAGCGGCTGTTCCAACGGCGGAGATGACCTTGATTTGGTGATTACACAAATGTTTGCCGACGAGGGCTTAAAAAAACGGCTGCAACTTTCAAGTGTGAACTCCATCAACTGGTGTCGCGTGATGGTGCAAACTGTACACTACTTTTTTGGTTACTTCCTGGTTGTTGATACAGTGGGCGAAAGGATTGTCTTTTCAGTGCCTTCCGGTGCCTTTGGCAATCTGTTTGGCGGTTACCTGGCGCGCATGATGGGGCTGCCCGTAGAGACTTTTGTTTGTGCCAACAATGACAATGCAACGCTTCACAGAGTTTTTTCCAGCGGGAAATTTACAAAAAAAGACCTCAAGCAGACCGTATCCTCCGCTATTGACATTGTCATTCCTTACAACTTCTGGCGGTATTTGTACTTTGTCTCCGGGTGCGATCATAACAAAATTCGGCAATGGATGAGTGATTTTCAGGTCCACGGGGGAGTGCAATTAGACCCCCATACGGCTGGCGAGATCAAAAAAGGTTTCACTTCGACTTCGATCACCGATGAGCAGACGATTTCCACAATGGCTACCGTCTATAAGGATCACGGTGGATATCTTTTAGATCCTCACGCGGCTGTGGCGGTAGCGGCAGCCGGCAAGCTCTCAAGCGAGTTTAGCCCGGATACGAAGGTGGTGTGTCTTGCAACGGCACATCCAGCCAAGTTTCCGGACGCTATCCGCAAAGCCCTGGCACTGGATGGACCCCTACCTGAAGGGGCTAAGCACAAGTCGATCGAAGCGGCTAAGGATTTATTTCAGCGCTACCGATCATGCGATTGCACTCAACTAACCCATGCCCTTCGTCACGCGATGGAGTCCGTGGCTAAGATGCGAACAATGTAGGGAATTCTTATCAAAAAATGAGCAAACGTCCCACAACGGTCGGGTGCGACCAAGGCCTGGCTACTCAACCACCACTTTCGTATGGCATCGGAGTTGCGGTTGGTGCTTGATGCTTACTCGCTGCTTACTTAAGCCATTCCTTCCTGTCGATATCATCTTTAAAGATTTTTTTTCGCTTGATGCCCTTGCTATAATGTGATGCAGGGCACCGGGAGCCTGCCCGTCCTCCTGCCAAGCCTGCCCGTCCTCCTGCCAAGCCTGCCTGCCATCGCGAGCTCAGGCGAGGCGGGCAGGCGGAGTGAGGCGGACGGGCATCAATACAGGCTTTACGTGGCATGTCATGAACATATCATACATAAAAAAAAGGAAACTTATAATTTAATGGGCGTCCCCTTAGATTACGTGTTGCTGTGCACTTAAGGCTGGTTTCGATCAGATTATAATGTAGAATTTGAAATCCTTGTCGTTACTTTAAAAATGACAATGTGATATTTATATACAGTTAAAAATACTGAGCTGTTTTAAAAAAGACAAAGGAGATGATTCAGTGTAAATGTTTTTACCGTGATGAGTTCAACAAAATTATAATTTCGGAGATTGAAATAAATATGACTAGAAAAAGCTCTAATAAAAGACAGAGGCATATTATAATTGGCAACAGTGCGGCAGCCCTTAATGCCATTGCGGCACTCCGCAATAACGGCTCAAACTGGCCTATAACCCTGATCTCCGCTGAAAAGCATTATGCTTACTCTCCCGTTCTTTTAACTTATTATCTTTCAAAAAAAATATCGAGAGAAGGAACCTTTCTTGTCGGCCAAGATTTTTATAATGACCATGAAGTTGACCTTGTCCTTGGAAACAGGGCTACAAAAGTAGATCCTGATAAACAAATAGTATATTTGGCTGATGGTAAAAAGATCGGATACGACAATTTACTTATTGCAACGGGTTCTTCACCAAAACGTCTGGGAATTAAAAACGAAAATTTAGAGGAAATATTTACACTAAAAAGCATAGATGATGCTGATAAAATCTTAAAAAAATCCGCTGATATGAAAGAAATAGTAATCGTGGGGGGAGGGTTGATAGGTTTTCAAGCCGCAAATTCTCTATTTAGTAAAGATCGAAAGATAACCATTGTGATTGGATCAAAACAACCACTTTCTCAAAACATTGACCCCCCTTGTGCTGAAAGCGTTTGCAAGAGCGTCAAAGAATATGGCATATCATTATTATTTGAAACAAATGTCGCCTCCATCGAAAGAATAAAAAATAAATTGAAAGTAGAATTGAATTCCGGCAAGACACTTGATGCTGATTCAATAATTGTAGGAAAAGGAGTGACCCCAAACATACAACTTGTTCGTGAAAGTGGAATCGATGTAAATAGGGGGATAATCGTAGATGAAACCATGAGAACAAATATTTCCAATGTATTTGCAGCTGGAGATGTAGCTGAGGGCACTAATTTTATTACCGAAAAAAAACAGATAATAGCAACCTGGCCGAATGCTTGCTTGCAGGGTAAAACCGCTGGAATTAACATGGCCGGCGGGAAAAGCAAATTTTACAGCCTTAATAGCAACATTTGCAGTTTTTTGGGAAAGACAGTGGCATCAGTCGGAATAACGAAACCTGATAATATGAATTTCGAAGAAAACACATTTACAAACCCGGGCAAAGGATTATACCGAAAAATAGTTTGGAATAAAAAAGATGAGATCATCGGTGCACTCTTAATGGAAAAAATGGAAGATATCGGAGTAATAACCAACATGATAAAAAATAGAGTTAAAATACCTAGGGAATTGAGAAACTGTATGGTCAGGTCGACCGTAAAATATGGAGACTTTTTTTCACGGAAAACAGGTTGCTTTTTGTGGTGAAAAATTTAAAATGATTTCGGTGACAGTTAAAATACACTATGGTTTTAAAAAATTTTTGCCCCCTGGTATGACCGGAGATCCTTTTGTTGTTTCCCTGGAAAATAGAACCACTTTGGCCCAATTGCTGGAAAATAAAATTCGATTTCCCGGTGAGATACCAACACTTATTTTAATAAACGGCCTACATGCTGATAAAAAGCAACGGTTAAAAGACGGTGATAGAATAAGTATTTTCTCACCAATAGCTGGTGGCTAACTTTGTGCTTTTTTGTTGTTTGGGCAAAGTGGTATATATCAACAATTATTATTAATAAGGAGGATATCAATGGCAAAGGCACTTACGGTAAATTTGGATAAATGCACCGGATGTAGAAGTTGCGAATTGGTTTGTTCATTTAAACATCATAGGGAATTCAATCCTAATAAGTCAAATATCCATGTTAGCATTTTCACTGAAAATGCCTTCTATGTTCCTGTGGTATGTTTTCAATGTGAAAAAGCATTTTGTGCTGAAGTTTGCCCGACAGGCGCCATTTCTAGCGGAGAAATCAACGGTGCCTATGTTGTCACGGTAGATAGAGGAAAATGCGTAGGCTGTAAGATGTGTACACTGGCATGTCCCTTTGGGGTTATTACTTATCAAAGTGACGGGTATGTGCAAAAATGTAATTTATGCGGAGGTGAACCGGAATGTGTTACTTTTTGTGTCCCTGGTGCACTAGAATTTAAAGAGGAAACAGCAGCTACTTTGAAAAAGACTAGGGTATTGGCAGAAAAAATTTATCGCCAAAAGGAGGTCAGCTAATGGACGGATGGGTTGGCAAGATATTAAGGGTAAATTTGACTAAAGGTACCGTATCTGTTGAGGACTTAGATGAAAAGACCGCTCACGATTATATAGGCGGGCGAGGTTTAGGGATTAAATATCTATATGATGAAATTGATCCCAAAATTGATCCTTTGAGTCCTAGGAATAAGCTGATTATGGCTGCAGGCCCTCTTACCGGTACCGGTGCTCTTGCAGGAAGCAGATATACGGTAGTGACTAAAGCCCCTTTAACTGGAGCGATAGCCAATTCAAATTCAGGGGGATACTTTGGCGCAGAATTAAAATATGCCGGCTATGACATGATTATATTTGAGGGTAAAGCCAAGGAACCGGTATACGTATGGATAGAAAATGATAGTATAGAAATTAGAAGCGCAAAAGATTTATGGGGAAAAAATACAAACGAAACAACATCGCTGATCCAGATAGAGACCGATGATGATGCCAAGGTTGCCTGCATCGGACCTGCCGGTGAAAATCTGGTTAAATTTGCCAATATTATGAATGACAACGGCCGCGCAGCCGGTCGTTCCGGTGTGGGTGCCGTAATGGGATCAAAAAATCTAAAAGCCGTGGCTGTTCGAGGTATCAATGGTGTGACCGTTGCTGATCCTGAGGGTTTTAGAGAAACAGTACTGGATGCCATAAAAGAGTTTCATGATCCTTTTATGTCTGAAGTGCTGGCGAAATATGGAACAGCGGATGTCGTGGAGTTTTCAAATGAAGTGGGCCTTCTTCCCACAAGAAATTTTCAAGAGGGAACTTTTGAGGGAGCAGCTAAGATTGGAGGAGCGGTCATAGCTGAAAAATATAATATTAGAGGTGCGAGAAAGACTAAAGCCTGTTTTGGTTGTCCCCTTGCCTGCGGAAGGGTCACTAGGGTGACGAATGGCGAATTTAAAGGCGAGGGTGAAGGACCGGAGTATGAAACATTAGGATCACTTGGAGCAGTTTGCGGTATAGACGATCCTGAACCTATTATTAAGGCGAACTATATTTGTAATGAGATGGGGATGGACACTATTTCTGCAGGTGCCACAATTGGTTGTGCCATGGAGCTTTTTGAGAAAGGTTTCTTGCCTGAAAAAGACGTGGGAACGAAACTCAATTTTGGCAATGGCAGGGCAATGGTGGCATTACTTCAAAAGGCAGCCCATCGAGAGGGTTTCGGTGATATTATTGCCGAAGGATCCTATCGGCTCGCTGAAAAATACGGTCATCCCGAGTTATCAATGACGGTTAAGAAACAGGAATTTCCCAATTATGATCCGAGAGGCGGCCAGGGATTTGCTCTTGCATATGTCACTTCTAACAGAGGTGCCTGTCATATTAGACAGGAAGTTCACTGTCTCGAATTTTTTGGAATTTCATTGATGGGCATAATAGAAACAGGCGGGTCATTAGACCGCTTTAGCACAGAAAATAAACCGGAAGTGGTCAAACAAATCCAGGACTTTTATTGTATGATAGACTCTTCAGGAATATGTAATTTCATAGTAATCGGCTCACCCGATCATAATGTATTTATTAACCTCATGGAAAAGGGAACAGGTTTGAGCTTCGGCGGCCTTGAAGGTTTTCTGAAAACCGGTGAGAGGATATTTAATTTAGAAAGACTATTTAATATTAAGGCCGGCTTCACGTCCAAAGACGATACTTTACCTAAACGTATGCTGGAAGAGCCTATGCCTGCCGGTCCTGGAAAGGGGTATGTGGTTTATCTGGATGAAATGTTACCCAAGTATTACAAGGTCCGCGGGTGGAGTGCCAAGGGGGTTCCATCCGGAAAACTACTGGCGGATTTAGAAATTAAAGCTTAAATGGAATAGGGTTCGCCACGCAAAAAGACTTATACGACTGTTTTGGTATAAGGCCTCTAATTAAATTGACATGTACTATTCACTCTGATACTTAAGGGTGCTCATAATATCTGTTGGAGCCAAAAAATTATTTAAAAACCGAATATAGCTTCGTAAAAAGAGAAAGGAGGTGAAAATAGGTTCATTTGGAAGTTGGAAAATATTTAAAAAAGGAGGAAAAATCAATGAAGCAAAAATGTATTAACATGCTAATCAGTTTTATGTTGTTCATGGCGATTCTGTTTTGTGGTCAATCAATGGCAGCTGACATAATTAAAGTGGGGGCACCAGATTCACTTACCGGTATTTATGCCGTTGATGGGAATGTTATGTTAAATGTTACAAAGTTAGCGGTGGCGGATATCAATGCCGCAGGAGGGCTTTTAGGCAGGAAAGTTAAAGTGGTGCCTTTTGACGTTGAGGACATGTTACCTGAAAAACTTATTTCTGCAGCAGAGGTCCTGATTGTAAAGGAAAAAACTGATCTTGTTATAACCGCCTGCAATGCTATGGGTCCGGATGTTCAGTCTTTTGGAAAATATGATGTTCCTTATTTTAACAATAACGCCTCTACAGTAGCTACAGGCATGGTCAAAGATAATCCTGAACAGTATTGGAATGTCTTTCAGGCGGGTGATAATGAACCGCAATACGTTGCCAAAACCATTGAAACTTTTATGGGATTTGGCTACAAGTTTCCCAACAATAAAATTGCAGTGGTTTTCAGTGAATATGATTGGGACAAGAAAATCGCTGCTGCACTAAAAAAGCAGGCTAAACGTTATAACCTGAAAGTAGTGATATTTGAACAGACCCCTGCCGCTACAAATGCCTGGGGCCCAATACTGGCAAAAATAAGAGCGCACAATCCAGCCTTGATATTTTTAAGCATTTATGCACCTGAGAGTATTGCAGCTTTCGCAACTCAGTTCTTAGGAAATCCCACAAATTCTTTAGTAGACCTGGGTTACGCTGTTTCCATCCCTTCATTTATGGATATAGCGGGCAAATATGCTGACGGTATCACCGGCTACGGGGCCTTAGGTGTTCCACCAAAAGTTACGGCTGAAGGCCGGGCAATTGAGAAAAGATACATGAAAATGTTTAAAGCAAAGGATATGCCTTTCAGCATTGCACCATGTATATATGACGGCGTTATGGCATGGGCGGCCGCGGTAAAAAGGGTAGGCAATGTAAAAGATTACAAAGCTGTGAGCGCCGCCTTAAAAAAATACCCTTACAAAGGAATTGGCGGGACGTATAACTTCAATAATCCCCGACAGATGGCCAGACAAGGAGACCACCTTTTACCTGTTAATCTATTCCAGGCAGAAAAGGGAGAGCTGGTATTGCGCAATCTTGGAAGCTACAGAATGTCAGAGTATAAGCTGCCGCCCTGGATAAAAGAGCCATGGCTCAGGGTTGAATAATGACTCCGACTGTTATTTCAAATAAAGGGGGCAGAGACCAGGAGGCGCCTGCCCCCATACTGCGTGTAAATAATCTTTCCAAAGCTTTTGGGGCCATGAAAGCTGTTAACAACCTGAGCTTTGAGGTTTCTAAGGGGGAAGTGTTTGGCATAGCAGGGCCAAATGGTGCCGGGAAAACCACGGTATTCAATGTGATAACCGGCTTTTTACCAGGGATCGGTGAAGTTCTGTTTGAGGAGGCAAATATAACAAACCTTAAGCCTCACCAGATCTGTCACAGGGGAATTGTAAGAACACTTCAAATACCTCATGTATTCTCGTCTCTTGATGTGTTTAATAATGTAAGGTTTGGAGCACATTTTGGAAATTCAGGTTCACGTAAGGAAACCGAGATTATTCATGATACCCTGAACTTTGTGGGGTTAAAGGGCAAGGAGACAGCGGTTGCCAAGAATGTGGATCTGTTTCACAAAAAATTGATAATGATAGCAGCAGCCCTTGCCACTCAACCCAAGTTATTATTACTTGATGAACCCATAGGTGGTCTGGGCCCTGCAGAAATTGGTCCGCTTATGGATTTAATCCGGCGAATCAATCTTGAGTTAGGGGTAACCATAATTATTATCGAACATTTAATGAAAGTTCTAAAAGAACTTTCCCATCGCCTCATGATCCTCCATTACGGAGAAGAAATTCGAACCGGACTGCCCACGAAAGTTATGGAGGACGAAAAAGTTAAAGAAGTCTATTTAGGTTAAGGAGTGAATTTTGCTTGAACTGGAGAACGTAAACACATTTTATGGCCAATTTCATGCCATAAGAGAAGTATCTTTAAAAATCGATCAAGGTGATTTTTTTCTTGTTGTTGGGCCTAACGGCCATGGAAAGAGTACTCTACTGAAAACCATATGTGGTTTGCTTCGTCCGACTTCGGGTCAAATTATTTTCAATGGAGAAGAGATTAACAAATTACCTACAGACAAAATTGTAGAAATGGGTCTCGTTTACGTGGCCGAGGAAAGGCACCTCTTTCCCCAGTTAACGGTGCTTGATAATCTAAAATTAGGCGCTTATAACGTTCATGCGCGAAGCAAAGAGAAAGAATCCATTGATTATGTCTTTCAGTTGTTTCCTCAACTAAAAATATTAAAAGACAGATATGCCGCGAACCTAAGCGGTGGCGAAGGAAGGATGCTGACCGTGGGAAGAGGAATTATGTCCTGTGCCAAGCTGTTGGCTATAGATGAGCCGTCTTTTGGTTTGGCCCCGATTCTCAGAAATGAGGTTTTTGAAAAAATCAATGAAATCAATTCAGATGGTATGACGATTCTTCTGGTGGAGCAAAATGTAAATCAGGTTGTTAAATTCGCCGATAGAGTCTGCCTTATTGAAGATGGGCACATAGTTTTTAACGGTGCAAGGGAAGAAGCCCTGATAAATGAGCATGTAAAGGAAGTCTTCTTAGGTGGATAGTAGTTATGAATATTTGGGTTCAGCAGATAATTCAGGTAACAATTAGTGGGATCATAACAGCCTCGGCGTATGCCATTATGGGTATAGGGTTGTCTGTTATATACGGCATATCAAGGGTATTCAACTTTGCGTACGGATCTTTCTTCACCTGGGGGGCGTATTTTGCCTGGTCTTTGTTCGCTATGTTCTCATGGATGAATTACCCACTTGTCTTTTTGATTGTGCTGCCCGGTATGTTTTTTTTGGGGATGGCCACAGAAAGAGTCGTGATTCGTTCTCTTCGATGGAGAGAGCACTGGCAGGTCACCACAATGATGGTTACCCTGGGATTGGCTTTTTTCATGGATAACATGGCCCACATTGTTTTTGGGCATCGTGCTAAACCGTTACCACCCATATTTAAAGGGAATTTAAATCCTTTGGGCTTTACATTAAGCGTTCAGGATTTGGCAATGCTGATTATCGGTATATCTATAATAATTATTTTTGGTCTTTTTCTTTCTAAGACGAGGCTGGGAAGGAGTATGCAAGCCATTTCTCAGGATATGACAGGAGCTGAAATCGTTGGAATTCCTATAAGAAAAGTATTTAGCTATACATTTGGATTGTCAACGGCATTGGTGGGAATGGGTGGCATCCTCCTGGCTCCCAGGTACTTTATTTCACCTTTTGGTGGTTGGGATCCTTTTTTCAGGGTGTTCGTTATTGTTGCATTTGGGGGGTTGGGAAGCGTAAAGGGAACCCTTTATGCCGCATTAATTCTAGCCATATTTGAAGCCCTTATTTCATGGGGGGTGGGCGCAACCTGGGTTATGCCTTTCTGGTTTTTAGTTTTTTTGGGCGTTCTTGCGTTTCGACCAACGGGTTTAATGGGGACCTGGAGTTAAAGTAAATTATGAAAAGTCAAAAAGAACTACTTATTACTTTTATTGCTATATACATAATTTTGCTTATCTTACCCTTTTTCATACACGATGATGCCTATGTCACAGGGGTACTGATCACCTGCATGATATGGGGCACAGTAGCGTCGGTATGGAATTTTACTATGGGCTATGCAGGTATTTTTACCTTTGGTCAATTTGGGTTTTTTGTTGTAGCTGCTTACACTTCAGGCATGGTTACGAAATATCTGGGGATATCTCCGTGGATAGGAATCCTATCCGGTGGATGTATGGCCGGTTTGGCCGGTGTCCTTATCGGTCTGCCCTGTATGAAACTCAAAGGCGCTTACATAGCTCTGATTACCTTTGCTTTCCATCTGGTGGTAGGCCCCTTGATCAAAGTTGGGGATCCAATCGGAACAGGTGGGAGCACCGGTTTAATGTCCATCCCCACTCTAAAATTAGGAGGATATGTTTTTTCCCGTACTCAGCTTATTCCCTGGTATTTTGTCGCTCTTGTAATATCATTTCTAATACTTCTTGCAGTTTACAAAACTATTTTTTCTTCGGTTGGGTTAGGCTTTATAGGTCTTCGTGACTCTGAAGATTTTGCCAAAACATTAGGAATAAATGAGTATAAATATAAACTCATGGTTTTTGGCCTTTCTGCATTTCTTACCGGTATAATCGGCGGATTTTATGCACATTATGCAGGTATAATTTCTCCCAGATTGTTGGGTCTGGATATATTTCTTATGGTTATGCTCATGCTGATCATAGGGGGTATGGGTATATTCCCGGGAGCCTTTTTGGGCGGTTTTATTATCTTTTTTTTAAATGAGCTTCTACGCCCTTTAGCAAGCTATCGTTTTCTTATTTTTGGAGCAATCGTAGTGGTTGCAATTAAATACATGCCTGAAGGTATTCTTGGGAATCTTGATTTTTTTAAAAAACTAATAAAAAAGATACTTTTTAGAAAAACAATTGTTCCTGAATGATGAACAGTTAACAGTTCTTCTTTCACATATTTTACATGCCGTTATTTATAGGGATCAAGTCTGCTCTTGACACTTGTCAAATTTTTAGGACAATTCTTTTATCTGTTTTGCCTAACTTTCATTCTCTCTATGGCACTGCTAACCGCCTGTATTTTTTAAGCCATTCCTTCCTGTCGATATCATCTTTAAAGATTTTTTTTCGCTTGATGCCCTTGCTATAATGTGATGCAGGGCACCGGGAGCCTGCCCGTCCTCCTTGCCAAGCCTGCCTGCCATCGCGAGCTCAGGTGGGCGGACGGGCATCAATACAGGCTTTACGTGGCATGTCATGAACATATCATACATCAAAAAAAAGGAAACTTATAATTTAATGGGCGTCCCCTTAGATTTTCCTCCAACAGACTATTTCTATCCATTTACAAAAAATGCCAGAATTGGCAAAACTTGTAAATTATCGGAATTATCGGGGTCAAAGCTTGACGGGCTGTTGCCCAAATCCCTTTTCGCTTTGTCTAAAGCGTTTTTTGATAAATCTAAGGCTTGCTCCAGGTGCTTTTAAAACTCGCCTTTCGGGCTCAAACAGTTGAAAGCACTGATCTTCCGCTTCGCCAAGATTTATTTGCAAAAAAGCGCTTTAATGACCGCTCAAAGGGATTTATATTTGGTCAACAGCCCGTTGAATTGTGAATTAATGCTTTGTTATCGGTCACGGCATGAATACCAGCTACCTGGTACCCGCCGGATAGAAGGTGCTACCAGGATTGGTGCCCCCACCCCCTTAGAACGAGACGTACTGATCTTGGGAACATTGTTGAATTTGTTGAATAACTAGTATGTTAGGTATTATTTTTACTGATTAGACAAATTTAATATTGGTTTAGATATCATCCTGCAAATCAAAAATGAAAAGAACAGCCTCTCGCCCATGAGCGTTTGCAATGCGCTGCTTTTTATGTTAAAAATATCTGCAAGGTTGAAGAATGAGGCCTTTTGCTTAGTTAAACAGTTCTTCATCCGGGTGTTTCTACTCCATCAATTGCCAAATCCATTTTCCTGTTATATAAACGTAAGTGTAACTAGTGAACAACGTACCCAAGCAGGAGTAAAGTATATATCTCCCAAGGATTGGCGTAAAAGGAACAAGTGATAATTCAATATGCTCATTACATATTGCAAACTCATCTACCTTTGTAATATTGGCAAGCTATACGGGTCCAAACTTAAACGTAAATCTCTGATGAACTTCCCCGCGACAAGCCGCGAGGTATCAAAATAAGTATTTTATCTTCTCTATGCCCTTCAAGTGATTAGAGTAATCCGTGTAATCTGCGAAACCTGCCCGCTTGTGCCTCGCAGTGGCAGGTGGGTCTGTGGATTAAACTTTCTGACCTTAATAGCCATTCAAAACACGACTTGCTCTCAGGGATCTTTTCCTGTAGGATTGAAAGAGACCTTTGCAAAACGCCCCCTTTTGCCCAATTTCTGCGTTAGGCTCAAATCTTAATCCTCAAAATACTCAATGTATTCCTGTGGTTAAAATTTTCGCCTGCCTTGAACTTGAACAAAATTG
>SDBT01010619.1_pt1 | contig 14860 bp, 18 predicted proteins | sample 2277101 | NCBI WGS metagenome assembly SDBT01 (sample SAMN10404973, study PRJNA504765) | marine sediment metagenome | isolation source: marine sediment core GS10_PC15, 103 cmbsf | place: Arctic Ocean: Southern Knipovich Ridge | collected 2010
TTCTCAAGTCCTCGAGTCTTTTGGCAACTTGTCACTTGACTCTTGGATGCCCGCCGAAGGCGGGTCGACGCACATGGGCTACCAGCCACCATACTGGTAGCCCTCTTTCTTTCTTTGCAAACCTAGCAATATTGGTATATATTAGTTATGAAATTAGGCTAATGCACAGCTATCTATTGATACTGTCGCCGAAATCTCAAATCAGCTAAACAGCCAGAATCTCGGAGTTCAAGGATTCCGAGAGTGAGTTGTGCTTGAGGAGATACTGCTTGCTTTTGTCTGGTGCAGGTGTGCGAATTATCGTGCTACTGCCGAATAAATACAGGAAGAAGAGCATATAATCTCACATTTAAAGTTGTGAGAAGCAAAGCTCGACTTCCACTGATAAAAGATGGGCAAAGCAAACTTTCCGAAGCCGATGGTCAAGCCGATAAGGCACCTTACCTGAACTTCAACGACGGCAAGGTCAAGTTCAACGCCAACAGGGTCGACAATCCGAACGAGAACTATGGCTCCGTCTCATGCTGGCTTCCCCCGAAGTCTCTCCTGGAAAATACGCTCGTAAAGTCGGGCGTATTTTTAACTCTGAATCGATTTGATCCAACCGCCGAGCATACGACCGATTTCATCAGTGTGTGCTTCGATTATGATATATTCTTTAAGATCAATAGTTTTGACATCTTTCATCAGTCGAACAAAGAATTTAAATAAACCAAGACTGGAACTTGCATTTTTCAGAGAAGGCATTTTTTCAATTTTTGATAGTTGACTCGCTTTTAAAATATTTTCAATAACCTCTAACAAACTATTCTCGCTTTTTAAGAAGATCGAATAACGATCCTGTTTTGGAACTTTTTTCCTGATAATATAAAATCGCTTATAAAGGTCATAGGCTTTCTTCAAAATTGGGATGTCAAAATCGTCCATAGTTTCCTTTCTTATGAAAATTTATAAAAATGTTTTTGAAAAAATAATTAATCCAGGCAATCTGTTTAAAGCTTGGGAAGAATTTAAATCAGGCAAACTTCGCAAGTCGGATGTTTTAGAGTTTGAATATCGGCTTGAGGAAAACATTTTTCAGCTCTACCGAGAACTAAAATATCACAATTATAAGCATGGTGTCTACCGCTCTTTTTATATTACCGATCCGAAATTGCGAAGAATCAATAAGGCAACTGTAAGAGATCGTGTGTTGCATCATGCAATATTTCGGATTTTGTATTCAATGTTTGAGTCCACCTTCATTCCTAGTTCTTTCTCGTGTCAAACCGGCAAGGGAAATCATAAAGGTGTTGATTATCTAGTAAAAACAATCCGAAAAGCAAGCATAAATTATACTCGAACCTGTTTTGTATTAAAATGCGATATTAAGAAATTTTTCGACTCGGTCGATCACAATATTTTGCTGAAAATAATAAAACTAAAAATCAAAGACCAAGATTTGTATTGGCTTATTGAGGGGATTATCAGTAGTTTCAGTTCTGAAAACGAATCGCAAACTCAATTGCAGTTATTCGATTTGCAGGGGCAAATCGAGAGAGAGAGAGAGAGAGAGAGAGAGAGAGAGAGAGAGAGAGAGCGGCCTTCGGCCTCAAATGGCAAGGGAATTCCCATTGGAAACTTAACCAGTCAGCTCTTTGCTAATGTCTACATGAACGAATTCGACCAATTTGTTAAACATAATCTCAAGATTAAGCATTATTGTCGCTATACCGATGACTTTGTAGTTGTCTCAAGCGATCGCCAGTATCTCGAGAATTTGCTTCCAGATATCCGGTTATTTCTTCAAAACGAACTGAAGCTCGAACTTCATCCGAGTAAGATCTCGATTCGAAAAATCCGGCAAGGTATAGATTTTCTCGGATATGTGGTTTTATCTCATCACCAGTTGGTCAGAACGAATACCAGAAAACGAATGTTTAAAAAGCTGAAACGGAGGATTGATCTGTTTAAAAGCGGTCAAATCAGCGAAGAAACGCTCACCCAATCCCTTAATTCGTACTTAGGAGTTCTGTCTCATGCTAATGCCTATGATTTGAAGCAAGAATTATTAAACAAATTCTGGTTTTGGCTTTCGGAATAAAATAACTAAAATAGCCAATTTTTGACACTGAATCAATTGTCCAAGAACGGTAATATGAACGACCTTGATGTAATAAGGCGTTTTGTTCTATAAGATGGGAAGACTGGCGGGAGTAAAAAAGTAATTAGATAGCTCAGGTGCTGGATTTCTGGTATAATTATGCTATATTAGCCAGTTAAATTGAATCATAAAATTTAGAAAATAATAAAAAGAAAGGCATCATGAAGTATCTTTTTTTGCTTGTGATCATTCCGACAGCGTTGGTGGTGTTTATGTATTTAAAAGGACTTGCTAAAGGTAATAGCCCAATGGACAAACCGCTCTGGATGTCTGAACCAGGAGGCAATTTCATAATATTGCTCTCAGCAGTAACATTGCTTATTTCGTTGTACTTTATTATTACTCTTTAACATTACCTCATTAGTTAATTTAGAAAGACGGCTTTATGTTTTTTAAGAAAAGATCAGCAGAAGATGAATTAGCCGAATTAGCTCCTTATGTAAATAAAAAAGTAAGAGAAAAAGTTATTTCAGGCGAGTATGACAAAAAATTGCAACTCAAAGTAGATAGTTCCAAAATCAATGATCTTTTGGAAACAATGGGATCGATCCCAGATGAGCATTACCATCTTTTCAAAGAAGAAATGGGCCAAATTCTTAAAAACAAACAAAGCAACCGAATCCATTTAATTAGTTGCATTAGCTCATATATGACTTATTTTGAAGAAAAGGGCGGCTTGCCGAAGACCCTGTCGAACATGACACCAAGTCAACTAATGCTCGGATTGTACATTGTCTGTGCGTTATTTGATGATAAGTTCTACGAATGATATATACTCTTATTCCACATTTTAGTATCATAATCCAAAGATAATAAAAAACAACTTGACAAGAAACAGTCAAGTAAATAAAATCAAATAGATAGGCAATATGCAATTTAGTATAATTAATTGAGCGATGCCAAAAGCATCTCTCGCCGTGAGGGGAGAAAGTTGATTTTATGCAACGTCTCCGTCCTCTTTGGTTATCGCTGTTTATTGTTTTAGCCTCTGTTAGTCCTGTACTGGCAGAATCTGCCGACCTCTCAAAAGTTCAAAATTTCGCACAAAATGTCATTCAAGTCCTCGTTACCCTCGCCGGCCTGCTCGCAGCCGGTTTTTTTGTTATGGGTGGCATAGGCTATATCACCAGCTCCGGCAATCCTGAAAACCTAGACAAATCAAAGCGTACTATCATTTACTCGTCGATCGGTCTTGCTGTAGCAATCGGTGCCTTTGTGTTAAGTAATGTTGTTTCAGATATTGCTATACAAGCCTTTGGCAGTTAAAGCATAATGAAAAAAAATCTAATAAAATTGATTACTTTTGCTGTGATCCTGTTTCCACAAACCGTTTTTGCTTCCTCCAATCAGGAAGTGAGCAATTTTACCAACGACACCTTAACCACACTAATCATCTTGGCATCAACTGCAGTCGTTTTCTTTCTTATCCGTGGTGCATACATTTATATAACATCTACTGGAAATCCGGTTGCACTAGAAGATGCGAAACGCACCATCAAAAACGCCCTTATTGGATTAGTTGTTGTAATTGCGGCAGCTGCGATATCCTCACTTCTAAACAACGCCATGATGGATCCAAGCTCGGGTAGCACGGCTACAACAATAGAGTTAGCACCAATCCAACCGACAGAAGAAACTGGTTCCTTAACTCAAATCTTGTTAGATGCAATCTCTGGTTTTTTACAAAATATAGTTCAATCAGCCGCAACACCAATACTAGACGGCATAACCTGGTTTTTAACTAGTACACCGACACTTGCTACCAATTCAGTAATATTTAACTTCTGGCTTGTAATAGTAGGGATAACTGATTCACTCTTTGCAATAGCGATAGCCCTTATGGGTTTTCAGATAATGAGCGCATCAACCTTTGGTTTTGAAGAGCTAACATTAAAAGAACTATTGCCTCGTATAGCCTTGGCATTCTTACTCGCAAACACTTCTATATTTTGGATTGATTGGATAATTTCACTCTGCCAAACTCTAATAAATGCCACACTTCAAGCTACTGGAGGCCTGGGGAACGCATGGATCATTAACGCTTTTGATCCAGCAGCACTAGTTAGTGGGTCTACTGCAGTAATTACGCTGATATTTGCAATCTTATTTATACTAATGGCGGTAATACTTCTAATCTTCTATATTAGTCGACTAATGATCCTGGCATTCGGAGCTGTAATCTCACCCCTAGTTTGCCTGCTCTCTCTTTCTCCCAAATTTTCTGATTTGGCAAACAATGCAACAAAAGTCTATTTCGTCACAATTTTCACTGTCTTTATACATGTAGTAATAATTCAACTGTCTTCTGCCTTTCTAACTGTACCTGGTCAAAGTGGAGCCAACCCGATCATCTCTCTTTTAATTGGAATCTCGCTTTTCTCGGTTATTCTAAAAAGTACCTCGATGACGGTTCAGATGGCCATGTCGACGCAAACTGGCAATGCTTTGAAGAAAGTAGGAGGTCAGCTTTTTAATGCAATAAGTTCAAGTACCGCAAAAAGCAGTCGCACCCGACAAGTAGTAAAAACAGTGAGGCCTAAATGAAAACGACGGTTGTTCCCGCACAAGTAACTACAGTTGAAGACAAAATTGCTGGCAATTTAACATTTATCCAAATTATGCTTTTGATTATTCCTCTGATCGTAGGAACAATAATCTATGCGATCACTCCGCCTAGTATGCACCTGTCCACGTTAAAATTAATCTTAGTTGTATTTCAGTTTTGTCTCTTTGGATCACTTGCAATTCGCTTTAAAGGAAAGATCCTTATGGATTGGCTTGTCATTGTTTTGAAATATGCAATGCGTCCCAGAGTATATATCTTTACTAAAAATGATCTAACCGGCAGAGACGTCCCTGTAATTAAAGCCACAGACTTCAAAAATAGAACTGCAAAAAAGTCTTCTGACAAGAATAAGAAAGTTGCACAGGAAGTCGATGTTAACATTAGTAATAAGAGTATTCTTGATGATTCAAAGGTTTCAATTTCCGTAAAACTTTCAAAGAAAGGAGGACTAGATGTTTCACTCAAAAAAGTCTAAAACAAAGGGGTCCGCAAGGGAGCAAGTTGACATCAAGGAAGTTCGGGAGGGAATTTTGATACTACCCGGTAATCGTTATAGGATGATCCTTTCAGCCTCGTCATTGAACTTTGAACTTCAAAGTGAAGCAGAACAAGACGTAATTGTAGAAGTCTTTCAATCTTTCTTAAATAGCTTAAATTCACCCATTCAGATACTGGTGCGTGTACGTGAATTAGATATAGATCGCTACATCGAGGACTTTCAAGCTTCCATGGAGAAAGAAACGAAAAGTGTTTATAAGAAGCAGCTGAGTAGTTATTGTCAATTCATCCGTAAACTAGTCGCCGGCAATAAAATACTTTCTCGGCGATTTTATATAATCCTACCATTTGATAGTAAATCCCCCGTGGACTTTTCAGTAGCCTCCGAACAACTCTCTCTTCAACAAGAGATCATCGGCAAAGGATTAGAAAAATTGGGCATAACAACCAGAGCACTGCCGACACTTGAGACACTTGACCTTTTTTATAGCTTCTATCGACCTGATCAAGCAAAAACACAACCATTAGTTAATGAGATCGCGAGGCGTACAAATGAACAAAATTATTTCTAGGATGAAAAGAGGCGTAAAGCAATCAAAAAAGTTGAAAGTTGAAAAAGAGCAAGAACTCCTATTCCATGTTGGCGATCAAGATCAGCTTGATTTTGTTACCTATTCAGGGCTAGAAGAAAAACCAGATTTAATAATGGTTGATGGCAGATATATAAAAACACTTTTTATCTCAGGCTACCCATACACCGCTTCAAGCGGATGGCTAAATCACTTAATAAACTTTAATCACAATGTCGATATTTCATACCACATTGAACCAGTAGAGGCTACCATGGCACTTCCAAAGCTTAACAGAAAGATAACTGAGCTTACTTCAACCAAAAGGGCTATGGAGAAGAACGGTAAAATTTTGAGTGCTGAGCTACTTGATCCTTTGGACTCTGCAATAGAGCTTCGAGATAAGATTCAAAGGGGGCAAGAGAATCTATTTCAAGTTTCACTTTACGTAACTTTGTCATCTGAATCTCTTCTAGAATTAAACAAGACTGTAAAATTATTAGAAACTGTACTTTCGACCCGACTATTCTATTCTAAACCAGCGCTATACCAACAACTTGAAGGTTTTCAATCCGTATTACCAAGATGTGATAATCAGCTTAACCAAAAACGTAATTTAGATAGCTCCTCAGCTGCACTGACTTTTCCTTTCATCTCATCAGAGCTTGTACATGAGTCGGGTGTACTATATGGCATCAATCGTTCCAACAGCTCATTAGTCATTCTCGATCGATTTTCGCTTCCTAACGCAAATAGTATTTTGTTTGCTCAATCTGGCTCAGGTAAAAGTTACACTGCAAAAGTTGAGATATTGCGTCACTTAATGCAAGGCACAAAAGTTATTGTCATTGATCCCGAAAGAGAATATAAACAACTTGCCAAATCAGTTGATGGCACCAACATCAAACTATCTGTTCATTCTAAAGAAAAGATTAATCCATTTGATTTATCGGTAAATGCTTTTACCAAATTAGACAATTTCGCTGACCATGTTCAATCTTTAACAGAGATTATCTCTTTGATGGCTAATGGCCTCACGGCTGATGAGAAATCTGTTGTCGACCAAGCGATCATGAAAACTTACAAAAAACTCGGCTGGACTCAAAAAAAGACATCTAAAAAAGGTAAGAACTACCCGAAACTATCAGATTTTTACTCAACACTAAAAAGCTTAAAACAACCAAAACTTTGCAAGAGACTTCAAAAGTATAGAACGGGGTCGCTTGCTAAAGTATTTGATTCACAAACCAATATCAAGCTAGACAATCGCCTAGTGGTTTTTGATACGAAAGACTTGCCTGAATCGTTGCGTCAGATCATGCACTTAGTGGTCGCTCAATTCGTACAAAATCAAGTTAAGAGTGATCCATGTAAAAGAATATTTGTAATTGATGAGGCTTGGCTCCTTTTGGAACATGAAGAAAGCGCTAGGTTCGTCGCAAGCATGGTTAGGCGAGCCAGAAAGTATTATTTGGGCGTAAGTATCATCTCACAGCAAGCTAATGACTTTCTAGACAACGTACACGGTCGAGCTATCGCATCACAGAGCTCACTGAGAATCTTAATGAGGCAAGACACCACTACTATAAAGAAAGTTGTCACAGAGTTTTGTTTGAGTGAATATGAACAGCGCTATCTATTGACTTGCGAACGTGGCGAGGCGTTGATCATTTCGGATCAGCACCATGTCGCAGTAAAGATCACAGCATCAGAAGAGGAACACCCACTAATTACTACAGATCCTTCTGAGCGAAAAGTAAACAAGAAATGAATATCCAGACAATTAAATTAGTCGCTACTGCTTATTCGATGAAAAGAGAGATTAAGTATCTCTTTTTTATTGTACTTGCAACTTGCATGATACCGGTATTTGCTGTTTTAATACTGACTCAAGCTGGAATAGATATTGTCTCAAACGCACTAGCAACTTATGACCCGCAACTACTTCAAGTAGATATCCACGACCCAAGAACTGGTGAAATTACTGGGCATGTTGCCACCTCTATAACTTGGCCAGCGACTGGCTCAGTGAGCCTGGAATTTGCAAGACCTTCCCCATATCAGATATTTCATACAGGTATCGATATCGCAAGCCCAAATAGTGAAGTTGGCGACCCAGTAATATCGTTCATGGAAGGAAAAGTTATATATGCCGATACTATTGATTGGGGATTCGGTAAACACGTTAAAATCGATCATGGCACACATATTACTTCGGTCTATGCTCATTTAGACACATTATCAGTTGTTGAAGGCCAAGAGGTCGAAGTTGGCACTGTATTAGGTACGAGAGGCAATACTGGTTGGTCAACAGGACCGCATTTGCACTTTCAGATCAATATTTATGGCATTCCAGTTAACCCTCGTGTTTTCTTAAAAGACGACCCCAATAATGTATAGTCCTAGACAATAGTTTTTACTATATTCATAGTTCTAAAATCCTTGACACTATCTATATACAGATAGTACACTATAGATATATTGATAGTCCTGAGGGGGAATATGAAAACTATATCTAATGAACAAGTTAGTGTTGGCTCAAGTCACAATCATGACATTGACCAATCGAACACCGATAAAATCATCTCTTTTAAAGAGTGCAAACAATTCTATGCAAAATTCGACATTTCTGATAAAAGAATAAGCGAAATAAGCAACAATTTAATTGGAATCGTTGACGGAGTTATAAATTCATATTTAGCTGAGTTTTAAATGGCAAAAGAATACAAAAAAGCGGTGATCTACTGCCGAGTCTCCTCTGAAAAACAGGTTAAAGAGGGGAACGGACTAGATAGTCAAGAGCATAGATGTAGAGAATATGCAGTTTCTCTTGGTTTAGAAGTTGAGAGTGTTTTTAGAGACGAGGGAATATCTGGAGGGCTATTTGACCGACCAGCTATGAAGTTGTTAATAGAGTACCTAGACGACAATTGGCAGAATAAATATGTGGTCATTTTCGATGACTTAAAAAGATTTGCCAGAGACGTCGAGGTTCATATAAAAATAAAATCAGAATTAAAAGTAAGGGAGGCACAATTAAAATGTTTAAATTATAACTTTGACAATAGTGCCGAAGGGGAATTTGTAGAAACAATATTTGCAGCCCAAAATGAACTTGAACGCAAACAAAACAAAAGGCAAGTATGTCAGAAAATGAAAGCAAGAATAGAGAGGGGATATTGGTGTTTTTGTCCACCTACAGGTTACGAATATATAAAAGATGATAACCACGGCAAGCTATTGACACCGATTCGTAAGATTACTGATATATTATCACAAGGAATAACTGATTTTGCAGAAGACAGATTAGTCGGACAGGTGGATCTTATGAGATTTTTCACTTCAAAAAATCTTCATATAATTCTTGGGAAAAAGAAGATACATTTTGAGTTTACAAAAAGAATATTGACCGAATTAATATACGCGGGGTTTATTGAGTATTCTGAATGGGGAGTACCGAGAAGATCAGGACATCATAAAGCGATCATCTCAAAAAAGATTTATGAAAAAGTTCAAGTAAAGTTATTAAAACCAGAAAGGAAACCGCGCGAAAGTGACAATATAGAATTTCCATTAAGAAGAATTGTGAACTGTGCTGTATGTGGCAAAAAAATGACAGGAAGCTCAAATAGGAGTAAAAATCCTAACAAATATTATCCACACTATACGTGTAACAATAAAGAATGTTCAGCGAGTCCAAAAAATATTACTAAGAGCAAAGTAGAAAAAGAATATTTTGAAATGCTTCAGAATATAAAGGTCGAAAAGGAAATTATAGAAATGGCAGCAGTCATAGTTCCAAGATTGTGGCAACAAAAAATTAATGACATGGAGGTAAACAAAACGGCAACAGAAAAAGAGATTAAAGATATTGAAAAACAGATAGAGCAATTTATTGACTTAATACCTTCGACTAGATCAGAAAGTGTCAAAACAAGAGTAGAGACGAAAATTGATGCTCTTGATCAGCAGGTTATCGAATTAAAAAGGGGCCTTAAAAACAAAAAAGAGCCCTGTTTGAACGAGGCAATAAGTTTAACCAAAAGATTTCTTGGAACACCTGCCGTAACATGGAAAAAGTCAGACAGGGAGAAGAAGATGATGGTTCACAACATGATCTTTGAGGAGAATCCAGAGTACTCGGCTAATAATGGTTTTGGAACACCTAAATTGACACTCCCATTCTACATAAAGCACTACGTCATGGGTCAAGTTAATACATTGGTGGAGGTGGCGGGAGTTGCACCCGCGTCCAAATGGTAAAAAGTATATGATCTACAAGTTTAGATCCGGTAAATTTATTCAAACATTTGCTATAACCGGAACAAAAAACAAATGCTCTATCTCATGTTTTACTTACCAACTACCGCAGAGAACCGATAGATGCGCAATTCGAATTATTACACCCAGATCTTCCAGTCGAATAGCCAAAAGGTGGATGGCTGTCTCAATTAAGCTACAGCAGGTGAGAATGCAGGAACTCTAAAAATAGAGGCTACTTTCTCTTTAAGTGTGTTTGCACTTAGTTTTTGGCACTTAAAGTGGCGCCCACTTACTTGCAATATACTTTTTAAGGTCCATCTGTCGAATCTAATACACCCCCAAGCGTCGCAGACTAGCAATAACCAAATTCCAAAATACAAGTTACAAACATGTATGGAAATGACTATTGCTGACATTGCTTACTATAGCACAATATTTATCCAAAGTCAATATAGATAACTTTTACTATTGCGCGCGCAATCATAGTTTGAGATAATGGTTTAGACGAAGAAATTTAGTAGGAGGGTAGTAAATGCCTGTTCCCACATGGGACGTTTTTATAGGATTGGCTTTCGCTATTGGTATTGCTTATGGTTTAATTTTGCGTCGCGAAAAAACCATAACTTTCCTCTGTTCAACATATGTGGCGATAGTCGTAGCAAGTAACTTCTCCGGCTATATTTTTGATTTCTTCAATGGAAACCGAGTGGTAGCTGATCAGATATGGATTCGCTCGAACGCATCACTCTCAACTGTAACCATTATCACATTTCTAATAACTTCTTTCTTTATATCTGGAACAATAAATTCACAAAGTTCAAAAAGTGGCGATTTCTCATTTCTAGAGGTTGCGGTTTATAGTGCTCTAAATATGGCATTGATAATAACTTCAGTTTTGGGATTTTTACCTGAAGAGGCACGAGCAAATTATATTGATGTTTCGCGCTTTGCATCTTTCTTATACTCATACAAAACCTTATGGGTAATGCTACCACCTATAGCTTTGATTGTATTGAATTTTAGGAGAAAATAATACGTTGACTTTAAACAATATTTGAGATATAATTACTCTTGTTTCTCGGATTATTATGCAAGTGGGCTGTTAGCTCAATTGGTAGAGCAGTGGCCTTTTAAGCCATTGGTTCTGGGTTCGAGTCCCAGGCAGCCCACCAATTAATGAAGTTGATCATCATGATCAGCTTTTTTAATTGTGGCATAAATAGGACTCGAACACGAAAGGGGTCGGGAAAACAGTTGTTTTCCATTTAACGAAAAAGGCGCCGTCATTACGACAACGGCGCCTCTAGGTTCCATATGTGTTCCCCCTTGAATCGCTTTCTTCAGCTACTTCGTTACCCGTGAAAAGCGAAGCCACGGCCAATGCTTATGGGATAATTATTTTTTTTGCTATAATGCAAGTATGAATGAATTTATTGAACATGGCGAAAGAGACATAAACTTTGTAGCTGACGAATCTTTAGAACCAGAATCAACAGCTGAAAGAGTCGTTGAAAGTATTGGGTTTGATGAGCTGGAACGGGGAGACAAATTGATTATTGATATCCATGGGAATGCAGAAAATGATGATCGTAAAGAAATAATTTCACGTCATGAGGTTGAGATTATTGGTAAAAGGATGGTCGATCTTTTGCAAACTTTAAAACAGTACGAGACAGGAGAGCACACAAAAGCCCAAGTTCTGAGGGTGTTGGTGAAAGAAATAATGGGCAGAGATTTGAATAATGAACTTGGGAGAAGAATAGTGTCTACAACTAAAATATTTTCTGCTGTATTTCCAGGCACTTTTGTTATGGATGGCTTCGATGGTAGTAAGCCCGAAACGAGAATTATTTTAGGAAGGGTGGAAAGTGGTGGAAGAAATTGTATATACTATGAACGCCTTAAAGATGAAGAAGGGAAGCCCGCGGGCAAGTCACTAAGAGGGGAGATAATTAGTAAGATTTCATACATCCCTAAACCCAAAAAAGATAAATGATAATAATTTTTAATGTATTTGTTTTTTTGTTTGTTTTGGTTCTGCTTTTTTGGTTGCTCTCAGTTCTTCTGATGACGATTTTTTCATCCCCAACAGTTTATGCAAATGATCAAGCGGTTGAAGACTCATTGAAGTTGGCAAATCTTAAAAAGGGCGAATTGGTCGTTGATTTGGGATGTGGCAATGCAAAAAGTCTAATACTCGCGTCGAAAAAATTTGGAGCCAAAGGGGTTGGGGTTGAGATCTCGCCGTATTGCTACTTTCTAGCAAGATGGCGTGTTTTTTTATATGGTGAGAGAAAAAATATAAAAATCATCTTCGGCGATTTTAAAAAAGCCGAGCCCTATCTTAAAAAAGCAGATGTGGTTTACTTGTATCTTCTAAATTCTACTCTAAAAAACATTGAAAGTTGGTTATTTAATATAATTTCTAAAAAAACTAGAGTGGTCTCTCTGGCATTCGTATTTCCTGGTCACAGGCCGATAAAAACTGCAAAGACATTTAATCTTAGTAAAAATACAAATATACGACTATATAGAAGTAGTATAATACGACATAAATAGGCACAAATATCTTAATATATGATGATAAATGCGCGACCGCGCAAAAAACATAATAAATAGTGAAAATATATTAGATTTTGAAATTAAATAAATAATTAAAAGTTGTGTGTATGGTATTTTGCATAATTATCAATTTTCAATGATCAATACTCAATAATATTCTAAACTCTAAATTCTAAACGTAGGTCTTGACAAGAAAATAGATGTAAAGTAAACTTTACATCAGATGATATTGATTTACCTAAAAAGCTACTTACTACAAGCTAAAAAGCTAGAAAAATGAATACAGATGAGATACAGGTTGGGGATAAGATAAAAAAACTTAGAAAAGCACAAGAACTTAGCCAAGAAGATTTGGCCGAGGCGCTTGGTGTATCTCGCCAATCGGTTATAGCACTCGAACAAGGAAAGTATATGCCATCTTTGCCACTGGTGATAGAGATGTGCCATTTTTTTAACTCTGCATTTGAGGATATCTTCGAGATTGAACGTGAGATAGATGAGGCTATAAATCAGATAGAAGAAAGTATGACCAAAAGTCCTAGATTAACCTCTGGTCCCATAGCACATGATTCGATGGATCGATTTTTTAGAGGAGCTGAAAGTTCGAATGTGGTTTCACCTAAGGTTGATATTTTAAATAAAGAAGAGTTAGTTGAGGTTAGGGCTGAACTTCCTGGCATAAGCGAAGACGATGTAGAGATTGAGATTGACAATAACTTAATGACAATTAGGGGAACCGCGTCGCAGAAAAGTGGTGATTATTTTCACAAAGAAAGTCATCATGGATCATTTACCAGAACATTTTCATTGCCTGGAGAGGTAGTAGCAAATAAGGCAAAAGCAGAGATCGATAATGGGATTTTGACAGTGATTGTGCCCAAATTAAAACCCAAAATAATGAATAAAGTTTCGGTTAAAGCAAAGCGAAAAGGGAAGTAAGGAGAGCAACCGACACTAATCTTTTTCACAAATCTGCCTGCCGGCAAAACACAGATATTCAACGGCTCACTATAGATAGTGAGCCGTTAGTGTTTTGAAAATATTATATTTCTGCTATTATATTTTTTGGAGGGCAATGCCCTTTTTTGTTTTCTGCAATACTACTGCGAGGTGACCAAGTGAGTCCAAACAAAGGCTTGTTAGCCATGCTGGAAGGCGGAGATGGGGTAGGGAAGTCAACACAGATTTTCCTTCTCAAGCAGGCTTTCGAGGCGATAGGACGTAAAGTGGTGACTGTGGCCGAGCCAGGATCCACTGAGCTTGCCCAAGCAATGCGGGAATTGCTGTTGGGTGAAAACATTGAGTTGTCTCCAGAGGAACAGATGTTTCTGCTTTGTGTCGCTAGAGTAAGTCTATATCAGAAGGTGATTATCCCTGCGCTTGAACGGGGCGATGTAGTGATATCAGATCGTGGTTGGCCATCAACTTGGGTCTATCAGGGGGATATGCAAGAAGTTCCAAAGGCTCATATCGAAGCGACTGCAAAGATGGCAACGTTTGGGCATATGCCAAATCTGCTGATCGTCCTCGATGCTGACGAAGGAACATTTGTTGCCAGAAGATCGGGAACTGGCCTCGACAAGATGGAGAGGAAAATGGAGAGCTGTAAGGGTAGTGTCTACGAAGGATATAGGGCATTCGTTAAAGCCCATCCAGAATTCTCGGTGCTTGTCGATGCCCGTCGAAGCAAAGATCAGGTCTTCAGACAGATCTGCGAGGTTATCAAGGTTCGGCTTGGAATCGAACTTAATCCGGTCAGCTAGTACCGGCCGTTTCCATCACAGGAAACGGCTTAAGTGTTTATTGAGAAAGTAAGTAGAATTTGATAAGATTTTAGCATATGGGCGGTTAGCTATTGAATATTATAAAACCAAGATGAAGAAAGAGTATTCAGTTTATGTATTATCTGATGAAAGCGGTAGTTTCTATAAAGGTATGACAAACAATATTGTTCGTAGAATGAAAGAGCATAATAGGGGAAAAACGCAAACAACAAGAAAGATGTCAAAATTAAAGCTGATTTATTTAGAAAAATATGAATCTTTGAAAGAGGCAAGAGAAAGAGAGAAGTACTTGAAAACAGCTGCTGGAAGGAGATTTATTAAAAAGATTTTGGGCAATTAGCTCAGCTGGTTAGAGCGCATCGTTGACATCGATGAGGTCACTGGTTCAAATCCAGTATTGCCCACCATTACAAATCTTTAGCTCAGCTGGTTACCCGCCCGAACGTACCGTTCGGTACGGGCGGGGAGCGCATCG
>SDBT01010620.1_pt1 | contig 14860 bp, 10 predicted proteins | sample 2277101 | NCBI WGS metagenome assembly SDBT01 (sample SAMN10404973, study PRJNA504765) | marine sediment metagenome | isolation source: marine sediment core GS10_PC15, 103 cmbsf | place: Arctic Ocean: Southern Knipovich Ridge | collected 2010
CGCCCTGGCCGCCCAGGCCAGGTGCGTTTCCAGAAGCTGGCCGATGTTCATACGGCTCGGCACGCCGAGTGGATTGAGCAGGATCTCGACCGGCGTCCCATCGGCGAGGAACGGCATGTCCTCTCGCGGCAGAATCCTGGCGATGACCCCCTTGTTACCGTGTCGGCCCGCCATTTTATCGCCGACCGAAAGCTTGCGCTTCGTGGCAACATACACCTTGACCATGCCGAGCACGCCGCTGGGCAGCTTGTCGCCTTGTGTTATTTTCCTGACCTTGGTCTCGCAAGCGACGCGCAATTCCCGCCTGCGCTTTCGGTGTTCATGCTCGATCTGCTCTGCGCGCCCCCTATGGGCGGGCGCAAAATGACGCCGGTCGACGGCAAACCGCTGTTCCAATGATAGAACTTCTTTGACGGTAGCATTCTCCGGAGGAGAAAACGTAATGGCTATTGTCTTCGGAAGTTCGTCGAGCTGAGACAACATCTCCCGGAAGTCGTCCACTATGGCTGTCTCGTGTTCCGCGCGAACCTTCCCTGCCTGCGTTTCCGCCTCGCGCCGCTCTTCCTGGGAGAGGTTCGAGCGACGGGCGAATTTCGCGACCTCAACCACCACACCCTCCTCGGCGGGAGGAACGGCAAGGGAATCGTTCCTAACGTCCTCGCCGGCCCTGCCGAAGATGGCGCGGAGCAGCTTCTCTTCCGCCGTAAGCTCGCTCTTTGTCTTCGGCGACACCTTCCCGACCAGGATATCGCCCGGTTTGACATGCGTCCCGACCCCTATGACGCCGTCTTCGTCCAGATTGGCCAAGGCGCGGTCGGATACGTTGGGAATGTCGCGCGTGAACTCCTCCTGGCCGAGTTTGGTCTCCCGCGCCTCAATGGTGAACTCCTCGATATGGATTGAGGTGTATTTTTCCTCTTGAATGAGAGACTCACTGACCAGGATTGCATCTTCGAAGTTGTATCCCTCCCAAACCATGAACGCCACCATGACGTTCCGGCCCAGGGCGAGTTCGGCCTGGGAGGTGCCGGCGCCATCGGCAATTATCTGCCCTTTTCTCACGCGGTCGCCGAGCTTGACAATCGGCTTCTGGTTCAGACACGTCCGCTCGTTCAGGCGAACGAACTTTCGGAGCCGATAGACTTCATCGCCGACCTTGATGTGAGAAGCATCCACCTCCGCGACCATCCCTCCCTTTCTCGCCTTTACGACCATGCTGGAGTTGCGGGCTACGACCTCCTCCATCCCCGTGAAGACGATCGGGGGTTCCGGCGCGATAAGCGGCACGGCCTGCCGCTGCATATTCGACCCCATGAGGGCTCGGTTGGCGTCGTTATGCTCAAGAAAAGGTATCAGGCTGCCGGATACTCCCAACAACTGCCTCGGCGAGACGTCCACCAATTCAACCTGGGCGGGAGGCAGGCTGAGGTATTCTCCCATGTGGCGCGTAAGGACGTATCCGTCGTCGCCCTGCCCGTTCTGGAACTCCACATCCCTTGGCGCAAGCCACTTTCCCTCCTCTTCGTCGGCCCGCAGGTCGACTATCGTGTCGGTCAACTTGCCATTCTTTACGAGCTGATACGGGGTGGTGATGAATCCAAACTCATCTACCCTCGCATACAAGCTCAGCGATGATATGAGGCCGATGTTCGGGCCTTCGGGTGTCTCTATAGGACAGATGCGACCGTAGTGGGATCTGTGGACATCGCGCACCTCGAACCCGGCACGTTTGCGGTTTAAGCCTCCCGGGCCGAGCGCGCTGAGTCTTCGCTCGTGCTGAAGCTGGGCGAGCGGATTGACCTGGTCCACCACCTGACTAAGCTCACCCCTGCCGAAGAAGGCTTCTATCGCGCCGGCCAACGCCCTGGTGCTGGCGACGGCGCGCGGCGAGGGGACGGTTTCCCTATGGCTGCTCAGTCTCTCGCGGACGCCCCGTCTGAACCGCAACAAGCCGTCGCGCAGGCGGTCGGCAGCGAGTCGTCCTATCGGCCGGAGCAGGCGATTGCCCAGGTGGTCTATGTCGTCGATCATGCCCTGGCCGCGGCGCAACTCCGAGATGTATCGAATGGCCGCCAGCACGTCCTCCTTCAGCAACGTCTCCTGTTCCAGCGGCACGTTCAATCCCAGCTTCCTGTTCAGCCGGAAGCGTCCGACGCGCCCCAGCGAGTAGCGGTTCGGATCTCCGAAGCGCATCTGAAAGAATTGTCGTGCCCTCTCAACCGATCGGGGCTCGCCCGGCCGGAAACGAGCGTACATCTTGAGGACGGCTTCCTCCTCGGAGTGCGCGGGGTCCGCCGCTACGGTTCGGATAATCAGCGGGTCATCGACATCTTTGAGGACCGTGACCTCCTTCATACCCGACTTCTTGATGAGCTCCAGCTCCTCCAGCCCTATGCGCGAGCCGGCACGCGCGAAGAGTTCTCCAGTATCCAGGTCGGTGATGTCCGCGGCAAGGTAGCGCCCCAAGAGCTTTTCGGTGGCCTTTCGGCCGCCGAGCGCGGCTGCCTCCCGCTCATGGAACAGCGTGAGGATGCCTTCATCGCTGGAGAATTCCGGGAACATCGCCCGCAGCAGCCAGGTGGCGGGCATCTTTCCGCCTTGGCCGATGCGCACTTGCAGCTCCTCTTTCCGGTTCACGCTGAATTCGACCCACGTTCCCCGGCTGGGAACGATCCGACAGGAGTGCATCCGCCTTCCGGCTGCGTCCGTCGCTACGGAGAAATCGGCTCCGGGCGAGCGGTGGAGCTGGACCACCACCACGCGCTCCGCGCCATTAATGATGAACTCTCCGCCGCCGATCATCTTGGGGAATTCGCCCATGTAGACTTCTTCTTCCACGTGCTCCCCGCCAACACCCACGCACCGGAGACGGAGGTACAGCGGATAGGCGTACGTGACCCCGAGGCGACGGCACTCCTGTTCGGTGTATATCGGCCCGCCCAGCTCGTAGCCGTGATACTCGAGGGTTAGACTGTCATCGTAGCTGGTAATCGGGAACATCTCTCTAAACAATCCTTCCAAACCCTTCGGCTCTCGCTGTGAGGATGGGACACCGGACTGGATGAATTCCTCGTAGCTCCTCAGCTGAACGTCCCCTAGGTCGGGAACCGGGACAGCCTCGCCGAGCTTGCTGAAGTCCCTGATTTTCATTTGGGATAGCATTACATGGGAAGTTATGAAATGCGAAGACTGAAGCTTGCCCGCCGTGGCGGGGACGAGACAGGCTGCTTTGTCTGGAACCTCGTCCTTTATCAACGGTCTTTCGCCCTTCATCCTTCGGCCTTCTAAAGGGTTAGCTACTTGAGTTCCACCTTGGCTCCAACGGCCTCGAGTTCGCCCTTGAGCTTTTCGGCCTCTTCTTTGGAGACAGCCTCCTTCACTGCATTGGGAGCGCTGTCCACTAGCTCCTTGGCATCCTTGAGACCGAGGGTCGTGTGGGCTCGCACAACCTTGATGACCTGAAGTTTCTGCGGACCGATGTCGGCAAGGATTACATCGAAGTCGGTCTTCTCCTCCTCAGCAGGGGCGGCCTGAGCGCCTGCTGCAGGACCGGCAACGGCGGCCACCGGCGCAGCGGAGACGTCGAATCGATCCTCAAACGCCTTGACCAGTTCGGCGGCCTCGAGCAGCGTGAGGCCGGACACCATATCCAGTATTTTGGATACCTTCTCCGAGGCCTGCTGGGCCTCTTCAGTGGTCGCCTGGGCTTCTTCCGGCATTTCTTGCCTCCTTCAAACCTAACGGGGATTATCGAGCACGAAGGCCGAAAAACGCTGCTTTGCGCGAGATTTCGTCCTTCATCCTTCGTCCTTACTTTTTGTCCTCTTCTTCCTTTTTCCGCCGTATCGCATCCAAGGTACGCCCCAGCTGCGAAAGGATAGCTCCAAACGCATTGGCAAGGTAAACCATCGGGCCTTGAATGCCCGCGAGTACCTGTGCATGCAGCACTTCCAGGGGAGGAATTCTTGCCAGCTTCGCGGCATCTTCGGCGGAAATCGCCTGGCCGTTCATCAGGCCGCCGCGGACGGATAGTTTCTCATGCTCTCTGGCCCACTCGCTCACAGCCTTGCACATATCCACGACGTCCGTCTCGCCACTGACGATGGCGGAAGGTCCGTCCAGGAAGCTGGTGAGCCGGTCCAAGCCGATCTCGCCGAAGGCCCTCGCCGCAAGCGAGTTCTTGAGCACCTGCATCTTCAGGTTCTTGCCCTGGAGGGCTCTGCGAAGCTGGTGCTCCTCCTGCGCCGTAACGCCGTGGTAGCCGATTATCAGGCAGTTCTCGGTGCCCGCGTATCGGCTCGCGAGCTCCTTCGCCATCAGATCTTTAAGCTGTCTTCCCATCTATTCATTTCTCTCGGGGCGCGTGACCCAGGACATCAGACGGCAAGCTTTAGCGCGGGGCCCATGCTTTTGCAGATATATGCTTTCTGCACGAATCGGCCCTTGACAGCCGCGGGCCTCGCCGCCGTCACGTGTTCCATGAACGCCAGGATATTTTCCTTCAAATCCTCAGGAGCGAAACCGGCCTTTCCCACGGGGGCGTGCACATTGCCGGTGTTATCGGCCCGGTATTCGATCTTTCCACCGCGAAACTCCGATACGGCCTTGGCCACGTCATCGGCTACCGTCCCCGATTTAGGAGAGGGCATCTTGCCTTTCGGGCCCAGGATACGCCCGAGCTTGCCGACCTTCCGCATCATTTCCGGCGTCGCGATGGCCACGTCGAAGTCCAACCAACCGCCCTCGATTTTCCGAATGAGCTCATCGCCACCGGCTTCCTTCGCGCCGGCCTTGCGGGCCTGCTCGGCGCGGTCCCCTTCCGCAAAGGCTATAACGGAGACGTCCTTCCCCGTTCCTTTCGGCAGACTGACCGAACCTCGCACCATCTGGTCGGACTTCTTCGGATCGATGCCGAGTTTCATCACGATCTCAACGGTCTCGTCGAAACGAACCGACTTCTGCGCCTTGAGGATCGCGATGGCCTCATCGATCTCGTAGCGCTTCGACCGGTCAACGGCCGCTCGTATTTCCCCGTATCTCTTGCTTCTACGTGCCATATTCCACCAGCGCTTATTAATGTAAAGTTATGAGCTTTCAGCCGCGTCGTTAAACTGATCGCTGACCGCTCTAATCGCTCAGTCGGCGATCTCGATGCCCATGCTCCTCGCCGTGCCCTCGATTATCTTGATCGCTCCCTCCAGGTCCTTGGCGTTAAGGTCTTCGTTTTTCACCTCCGCGATTTCTTTCAGTTGTTCCTTGGTGACCGTGCCGACCTTGGTCTTATTCGGCTCGCCGGAGCCCTGGGCGATACCTGCTGCCTTCTTGAGGAGGACAGAAGCAGGTGGAGATTTCACGATAAAGGTGAAGGACTTGTCCCTGTACACCGTGATCTCCACGGGAGTCGTCATGCCCTGGGCGTCCTTCGTCTTCTCGTTGAACTTCTGAACGAACTCGCCGATGTTCACGCCGTGCTGTCCCAGCGCGGGGCCGATCGGCGGCGCTGGGGTGGCCTGACCTCCGGGAACGTGAACCTTGATCGTCGCAAGAACCGCCTTTCCTTTAGCCATTTTACTTATATCCTTTGCGGCAGCCCCGCAACGGCGGGCTTAAGCAACTTTGTCCCGCCCGCAAGTATGCCTCCTAAATCTTCTCAACCTGCCAGTATTCGAGCTCGACGGGGGTCGGTCGGTCGAAGATGGTGACCACAACCCGCACGAGTCCTTTCGCCGGCGAGACCTCCTCGACTATTCCGTCGAAATTCTCAAACGGCCCTTCCTTGATCCGAACGGCTTCTCCCTCGTGGAAGCCGATTCTGACCTTGGGCGCCTCGTCCTTGCGCTCGGCGTCGCCGAGCACCTTGTCGACGTCCTTGGTCATCATCGACGTGGGCCGATGGGCCGAACCGAGGAAGTCTCCGATACCCGGTGTTTCGCGCACCACGAACCAAGCCTTCTCCGAGATCTCTTCGTTCTCGTCCGTCTTGACCTGTACCATTATGTAGCCGGGATAAATCTTTCGCTCGCGAACCCTCTTCTGGCCGGCCCGGATCTCGGAGATGCGTTCGGCCGGCACGAGGACCTTGGTAACGACATCCTCCAGCCCCTCGGCTCGGATGCGCTTCTCAAGCGATTCCCTTACCTTGTCTTCTCTTCCGCTCTGAACGCGAAGGACGAACCAACTCTCCGGCATAACACGCTCCACATCTCTGGCGAGCCGCGCTACCTCCATAGGATCTTCATTATGCCGCCGAAGCAAAGGTCGGCCACGAGTATGAAAGCCGCTAGGGCGACAACCGTCACGAGAACTACAATCGTCTGGCGCGATAGCTGGTCCTTGGTCGGCCAGGAGACCTTCTTGAGCTCGGCTTCGGTCAGGACGAGGAAGTCCACCGTTCGCCTGCCATTCACCACCCAAGCGATTCCGGCAGCGCAACCGAGGAACACGAGCCCGGATACCAGAAGCCCGAGGCTCACCTCCCACCGGCCTATGGGGATCTCGACGGCATAGCCTATTACCTCATTCAGCTTGAAACAGCCGAATAAGACGAAAACCCCGAGCCCGGCGGCAGTTACCCACCGGGCCGCCGTTCCCTGGCCCTTCCTGTATATTTTCAAAAGAACCGACTCCGCGCCATCCACGGCGGCACAAAAAACCCGGCGCTCCTTCCGAGCGCGCGAGGCCTGATGAGCATCGCACTGCCACCCCGCGCAAGAAACTACAAGCCACGCTCGAAAAGGCGCGGGTTTCAACGGCCAAAGCTGGCAGGTCTGGGGGGATTCGAACCCCCAACCACCGGATTTGGAGACCGGTGCTCTAGCCAATTAGAGCTACAGACCTACCTCCTTATTTTCTCCGCTCCGCGTGAAGCGTATGCTTCCCGCAGAACCGGCAGAATTTTTGAAGCTGCAGGCGCTGGCCGGGCTTCGACTGCCTGCTCGTGCGGTAGTTTCGCTGCCTGCACTCGGAACACTCCAATGTCACGTATTCTCTCATTTGCCAGCCTATCCGGTTTCGTTGTTTCTAAACCACTACGACACGCTTGCGCGCCGTAGCGCTTCAGCGCGCAGGCACGACGAGCACTACACAGCGAACCGTTGAGCCCGTAGACTCGCAACAACGTTCTAAGTTTTACGTTGTAAGTTTCAAAACCGCCGGCAATTACTTACAACGTAAAGCTTGCCGGGTTCCATCTTGCGTCGTGTTCTTTGTGTCGTTGTGGTGGACTTTTGCAGATGCCTGTCCGTCACTCTATGACCTTGGTAACCACGCCTGCGCCGACGGTCTTGCCGCCTTCTCGAATGGCGAACCTCAAACCCTCCTCCATGCCGATAGGAATGATGAGGTTGCCCTCGACCCGCACGTTGTCGCCGGGCATGACCATTTCCGCACCGCCCAGGAGTTTCATCGTACCGGTCACGTCGGTTGTCCTGAAGTAGAACTGCGGCCGGTATCCCTCGAAGAAGGGGGTGTGACGTCCGCCCTCTTCCTTACTCAGGATGTAAACCTCCGCCTCGAACTTAGTGTGCGGGGTGATCGACCCGGGTTTGGCCAGCACCTGGCCTCGCTTCAGATTTTCCTTCTCTATGCCGCGGAGCAGCACGCCGATGTTATCCCCGGCCTGGCCCTCATCCAAAGTCTTGTTGAACATCTCAACGCTGGTAGCTACCGTCTTAACAACTTCCTTCTCCAACCCGACGATCTCCACTTCCTCGCCGGGGAGAAGGATGCCTCTCTCCACACGTCCCGTGCCTACCGTGCCTCGCCCTTTGATGCTGAAGACGTCCTCGACCGGCATCAAGAAGGGCTTGCTGGTGTCTCGTTCCGGCTGCGGGAAGTAGGAGTCGATAGCGTCCAGAAGCTCCTGAATCGACTTGCACGCCTCTTCGTCTTTCCCCTCCGACTCCATGGCCTTCAGCGCGCTGCCTCGGATAATCGGAATATCATCGCCGGGGAACTCGTACTTGCTCAGAAGCTCCCTGAGCTCCAGTTCGACGAGGTCGAGAAGCTCGGGATCGTCCACCAAGTCAACCTTGTTTAGGTAGACGACGATGGCCGGCACGCCCACCTGCCTAGCGAGGAGGATATGCTCCCGGGTCTGGGGCATCGGGCCGTCGTCGGCACCCACCACGAGCACAGCTCCATCCATCTGGGCCGCTCCGGTGATCATGTTCTTGATGTAGTCGCGGTGGCCGGGGCAATCCACGTGTGCATAATGCCGCTTTTCGGTCTCATACTCGACGTGGGCGGTCGCTATGGTGATGCCGCGTTCCTTCTCTTCAGGTGCCTTGTCGATAGAGTCGAAATTCCGCACCGCAGCCAGGCCTTTTTGCGAGAGGTACATGGTCAGGGCGGCCGTGAGCGTGGTCTTGCCGTGGTCCACATGACCGATCGTGCCCACGTTCAAGTGAGGCTTGGTGCGATCAAATTTCTTCTTTGCCATCGTCTTCCTCCTGATTTCGTTACTCGCCTGTTTCTAACAAGGACCGAATTTCCACCGCAGAGAACGGCGAAAATTAGGGGCCGCAAGGCTTCCGTCTCTTGCCCTTTATTTTCTCCGCGGCTAAGCCAACATTTGGAGCTGCTGATGGGGGTCGAACCCATGACCTCGTCCTTACCAAGGACGCGCTCTACCACTGAGCCACAGCAGCTCGATCTCCAATAGGCCTACCGCCGTATGACAGACGCACTGGAGCGGGCGATGGGAATCGGACCCACGTGGCTGGCTTGGAAGGCCAGGGCTCTACCACTGAGCTACGCCCGCCGTTTCGGAAATACGAAGGGTGAAGGACGGGCGATACTTGCATCACTTCTCACCTCGTCCTTAATCCCTCGTCCCTAGTTGGACTGGTGGGGAGAGGAGGATTCGAACCTCCGAAGCGTAAACGCAACAGATTTACAGTCTGTCCCCATTGGCCACTCGGGAATCTCCCCACGCCCGATTGGAGCTAGCGGCGGGAATCGAACCCACAACCTGCTGTTTACAAAACAGCGGCTCTACCGTTGAGCTACGCTAGCATGGGACAACAAGAATAGCCTAGCCCTGAATTTATAACAAACCCATCTTTCAATATCAAGAGAAAAAAGCGCCCCCGGGAAAAGTTTCTCCCCCCTCACCGTCCCCCACCGGCGACAGGCTTGGCACCCCCACCAGGACTCAAACCTGCGGTCTCCGGCTCCGGAGGCCGGCGCTCTATTCAACTGAGCTATGGGGGCACACTCGATCAGCTCCGAAAGTGCGAAGAGTTTTTGCCGAGGTATTATACTATCAGGAGCCGGCGGCCCTTTCAAGCAGTTTTTCGTTTGACAGCCTATTAAGGCCCTCATATAATCCGGGAGCGTCATGACCCATTCGGCCGAGCGATCCGAAACCTCTCATCGCCCCACACCTTCCCCCGCACGATTAGTTGCCATGCGAGGCAAGGTTCTCACGCGTTCTTTCCGACTGAGGGAGGGTGAAAAGCTGATCTTGGGCCGGAGCGAGGACGCCGACCTCCAAGTGCTGGACCCCAGCCTCTCCCGCCGACACTGTTCCATCGAAAGGATCGACGACAACTTCTATGTCAGCGATTTCGGCAGCGCCAACGGCACCCTCGTGAACGGGAAGCCCGTCAAGGAACGAACCCTCCTGAAGCCGGGCGACATCGTCCGAGCGGGCGCGGTGGATTTCCAGTTCTTCTGCCCCGAGGAGCGCCGAACGCAGCAGGCGGACCTGGTTGCCTCTCTTCCTCACAAGACAGACCAGGACATCCACGAGCGCCTCGTGCCCGAGAGCACCAATCTTATGGAGCTTGCGCCGGAGTTTCAGAGCCTGGAAAACTACCGCCGCATAGCGCGCGACCTCGCGACCATCTACCAGATCGGCAACCTCATCAACTCGGAGATGGACCACCGTGTCCTACTCCAACGAATCGTCGCCGCAATCGGCGAGGTCATCCCGGCCGACCGTTTCTTCCTTATACTCGCCAAGGAAACCGGTCAGCTGGAGCCGGTAGCCGCGCGGTCGAATCGGCAGCCCGACGGAGAGGGCTCATCCTCATACAGCAGAACCATCGTCCAGGAATGTTACAAGTCAGGCATATCCGTACTTCAGTCCGATATCGGCTCCGACGAACATTTCGGGGCGGCGGAGAGCGTGATACTGCAGGGGATCCGGTCAGTGATGTGCGTCCCACTGGAAAGCTCGCAACAGATTATGGGCGTGATATACGTCGACACCGTCGGCGAGACGGAGGCCTTCAGCCAGCACGACCTCGAACTGCTCGCGGCCGTGGGAAAACAGGCCGGCATAGCCATCGAGAGAATGCAGCTCATCCGAAGGACACGGCGCATGTTCTACGGTACCGTGAGGGCGCTCGTGGCCACAATCGAGGCGAAGGATGTCTACACCCGCGGCCACTCGGAGCGCGTCACCAACTACGCCGTGCGAATCGCCGAGAGGATGGGCTTCGAGGCGGACTTTCTACTGAGCCTGGAACTTGCCGGACTCCTGCATGATGTGGGCAAGATAGGCGTGGCAGAGAAAATCCTGAACAAACCTGGTAAATTAACGCCCGATGAGTACAACTTGATTAAGGAGCATCCGAGCGTCGGTTCGGAGATCATTCATAGAATAGAACGCTCCCATGAGATATCCCGCATCGTGAGACACCACCACGAACACTGGGACGGGAGCGGATACCCGGACGGGCTTGCAGGCGAAGCCATTCCGGTTGGGGCGCGCATGCTGGCCGTCGCGGATGCCTACGACGCCATGACGTCCCAAAGGTCGTATCGCGATGCTCTTTCACGCAAGGAAGCAATGGCCGAGCTCAAGAGGTGTGCCGGATCGCAGTTCAGCGAGGAGAGCGTCGCGCAGATGGTCGCCATCCTCGACGAGGGAGATGCGGCTCACACGGTCTGAGAATCCGCTTGGGCGGACCGCTGCGGACTCTCGCGGCCACCGCGCCGGGCGGGGTAGCCTCTTCACCCTTCGATATCGGCCCGATAAACTAAGGCCAGGATGCCGATGCAAAAAGGTCCTGAGCTGCTTACTCAGGAACATCACCAACTGCTGAAAACCTCGTTCCGGGTTGAGGCTCCGACTCTCGACTCGCGCTGGCCCCCTGCATCACACGCGCTCTTGACTAAAGCCGTATGGTTGGTGGTAGTTCTTCTATATCTATCGAACGTCGCCACGGCAGCGGATATCCCACCCCGGTCGCCCTCGGATAAACTGGGGCAAGCTGGGCACGCAATCGAGCTCTTCGCCCCCAACGCCGGAAAGTTCCAAACCGAGGAGGGCTCGATTCTAATCCTCGAGGAAGGCGTCTCCATACTGCAAGGCGATCAACAGTTGACGTGCAACGAAGCCGTCATATGGTTTGATGAGGCCGAAGCACGACGAACCGGCCTGGCGGCCCTCGACCTATTCGCCCGGGGTGGCGTGCGCCTCATAGAGCGCGCCCGGACCGTCGAAACACGAGAGAGCCGTTATTTGCGGATGGAAAGCTCGGTCAGCCTCGTGCAGCGCGTGACACCCCTCAGACCCCCAGAAGAAACACCTCGGGGTGAATTGTGGCAAAGCGCGCTGCGCATCCGCCGCGGCGCATTCCCGTCGGAGCCCGGAAAGGCTCTACCGAAGAAGGAACCAACTCGGACTAGTGTGCCGGCCATCATCTTGCACGCAGATGATAGAGTTTTGATGAAGCAGACGGAGGATTTCAGCGTATGGACCTTGCGTGGAAACGCCACGGGCGTCTTCGGCGAACACCGAATTGAAGCCGATCTGATCCGGGTCTGGACAAGTCGCCCGCAGGTGCCACCCGCTCGCGAGCCCCCCCCTGTCGAACGGGCATACGCCGAGGGAGCCGTCATGTACCGGACGGGCGAGGCGACGCTCACCGCAGACGCACTATACCTCGACTTCTCCACGAACAAGGGCATCGCAATCGGGGCGCGATTCAGGACCCGAGAACCGGAGAGCGGTATCCCAGTCGTGTTCTTCGCCCCAGAGCTTCGGCAGGTAGACAAGAGGGACTTCGAGGCCGCCCCGGCCTACTTCACGACGTGCGAATTCGGCGTCCCACACTACAAGCTGAAATCGACCCGGGCAAGCCTCGTGGAGGGCAGGCGACCCGCCGAGAAAGACGAGGACGAAAGGAAGGACACCAGCCTCGTGCTCTCCGCTTGGCACAACATCCTTTACCTCGATATCGTTCCGATCTTCTACTGGCCGTATGCAGCCAAGGACGTCAAGAAAGAGGGGTTCGTGATATCCTCACTTCGCTCCGGCCACAGCAGCGAGTTCGGCACCCACGTACTAACTGAGTGGGACCTCTACCAGCTCGGCCTGTACCGAAACGACTGGAGCGAGCTTACGCTGGAACTCGACTACTACGAACGCCTCGGCCTGGGGACCGGCCTGGACTTGGAGTACGAACTCGAGAACGGATTCGGACTGCTCGACACGTATTACATTAAAGACAGGCAGGAATTCGACGAGGAAGATCGACCAATCCGCAAAGACGACCGCGGCCGCGCGCTCTGGCGTCACAGGCAATATCTGCCATGGGACGTCCGGCTGGATGCTGAGGTCTCGTGGCTTAGCGATGTCAACTTTCTCGAAACCTACGTCGAAGACGAGTTCGAGGAGGGAAAGGATCAAGAGACGATACTTTACCTGAGAAGGCTCGACGGCCGCGCGGCTTACACTCTCTTGGTTCAAGACCGAATCAACTCGTTCCACAACGTCGTGGAAAGGCTCCCGGAAATCGGCCTGGACATTATCGGAGCATCTTTTCTGAACGGAGCTGTCGCCTGGACCTCCCGCAACAGCCTCGTCCGGCTGCAGCAGAATTTCAGCGAGTTGACCGCGCCTCCCGACCCGCACCACGTGGTCCGCGCGGACAGCTTCAACGAGTTCTCTCTTCCGCTGGAGATTGGTTTCGTTCAGGCCGATCCGTTCGTCGGCCTGCAGGGGTCCGCTTTCTCGGATACGGCAGGCGGGGATGATTCACGCTACAGGTCCGCCGAGTGGTATGGCGCGCGTGCTGCAGCCGACTTCTACCAGGAATTCAACTGGCACAACGGCCTACTGGATGTGAACCGCGTCCGCCACATCGTCACGCCGCGTGTGGAGTACCGCCGCACCTTCCACCTGACTGACGGGCCGGAGAAATTCATACAGCACGACATCACAGACCCGGCGGACCTCACCACCGACCCAGACGAAATCGACTCGCTGGACCGGGAACATGTCCTCTCCTTCGGCCTGGACAATCGCCTGCAAACCAAGCGAAGGTCCGGGAGCGTCGTGAAAAGCGTCGATTTCCTGATACTGGACCTCGATTATAACCTGCGGCCGGGCAGCCGCGGCGCAAACAGAGGTGTTTCAGACCTAGTGGAAGCTGATTTCGAATGGAAAATATCTAATAACCTCCGCCTCAAATCCATAGGCAACGAGTACAACGTGACCGACCATAGATGGGAGGTGGCGCATGGAGCGCTGAGCGCCACTTTCCTCCCGCCGTGGGAATTCACTTACGAACACCAGTATGTGGACGTGCCTCGCGAGAGAGGACCCGACGAGTCCATATCGGCACTGCGAGCCGCCTACGGGCCCAAGCGCAGCCGATGGAAGATCGAGCTCGAGACCCGATACGACTTCGCGGCGAGGAAAACCTCGCCCGACAGAAAGAATCCGAAACAGCTCGGCTCTCGTCTTGCCTTCTCTCGGAAGTTGCATCGCTGGCTGGTCGTTTTCGCCATTGAGTTGAAAGAGGGGCGCGAGGAGGATACCATCGTTACATTGATGATACAGCCGGAGGGCCTGAGCGCCGCTCGGATTAGCCTGTGAGGAAGTGACATGAAGACCGCAGTTTACCCCGGGACGTTCGATCCAATCACGCGGGGACACCTCGACGTGATTCGGAGGGGAAGCCACATCTTTGACGAGCTCATCGTGGCCGTCGGCTCGAATCCGCACAAGAAGCCCCTCTTCAGCTTGCAGGAGCGCATGGAAATGATACGGGCCGAGGTCACAGACCTGCCGAACGTCTCCATAGATTCTTTCGAGGGCTTGCTGGTGGACTACGTCAGGTCGCGAGGGACCAACATCATCCTGCGCGGCATCCGCACCATCGCCGACTTCGATTACGAATTCCAGATGGCACTCACCAATCGCAAGCTCGGTGGCGACATCGAGACCGTCTTCGCGATGGCAAGCGAAGAGTACTCCTTTCTGAACTCGCAGCTTATCAAGGAGATCGCCGAAATGGGCGGCGACGTTACGCCGTTTGTCACGCCGGCGGTCGCGCGGGCGCTCCAGGAAAGGTTAGGGGGCACCGTGTAAACGGCGAAAGGCAAATCGTGAGCATCAACATCCTCGCACTCGGAGACGTGTTCGGCAAGCCCGGACGACACATCATCCGGGAGTGCCTCCAGGATTTCAAGCGCCGGCACAACGTTGCCTTTTGCGTGGCCAACGGTGAAAACGCGGCCGGCGGCACCGGTCTGACTCCCGTCACAGCCAAGGAGCTTCTCGCCGCCGGAGTGGACGTGCTCACCAACGGCGACCATGTCTGGAGGAGAAAGGAAATCGCTGCCTTGATGGAACGCGACGACCGCTTGCTCCGCCCGGCCAACCTATCGCCCCTGGGAGCGGGCAGGGGTTACCACACCTACCATACGCCCGAGGGAGTCAGGATAAGCGTAATCAACCTCTTGGGAAGGACGTTCATGATGCCGTCCGATTCTCCCTTCCGCGCCGCGGACGACGCCATCACCAGGTTAACCGGTGCCGCAAATATAATCCTGGTGGATATCCATGCAGAGGCCACCTCGGAGAAAATCGCCATGGGCTGGTACCTGGACGGACGGGTCT
>SDBT01010621.1_pt1 | contig 14859 bp, 19 predicted proteins | sample 2277101 | NCBI WGS metagenome assembly SDBT01 (sample SAMN10404973, study PRJNA504765) | marine sediment metagenome | isolation source: marine sediment core GS10_PC15, 103 cmbsf | place: Arctic Ocean: Southern Knipovich Ridge | collected 2010
GGTGAAGTAGTGACAGTTACTCCCCAAGGAAAGACCCCCCCTGCAACAGCATCAGATAGTAAGGGAGATATTCATATCAACGCTCCCATTTATTTGAACTCTGAGTCTAACCAGACCTTAGAAGAAATGGTTACTGCGGCAATTCCCGTAAGAAATATTTAAAAGTATTAGTATACTACATATAATATAGTTTGTCAAGGGATTGATTAGGCACTCTAAGAGAGATTGAAAGACCCTATATCAAATGATATACCTTTCGTCAAAATCGCTTAGAATTGTTCCTGGTGCGATACAGGAACATAGTATATGTCCTTTTTAGTAAAATATACATAAAAACAAGGAAAAAATGAGATTACAAGTAGTTAGTTGGGATGGGGATACATCAATTGTACATGAGGGTGCAACATTTGAAGCATGGTTGCCTGATGAAGCAACAGGACATTTTTCTCAGGTTGCCGCTAATGTTAGTTTCTTAAAACAAGAGGGGGCTACTCCACGGTTCTTAAGTCAAACTCCTAATGAGTGGTACTTTCCTTTAATTATTCAAATTGTTAATAGAACGGAAGCGGGACACTCAGCAGATAGAGATACCCTGGCAGGTCTTTTTCCTACATCTGCTGAACGTAATCAAGAGAAAATTTTGTTGGTAAAAGATATTGATGATACTAATAAAAACTGGCAAATAACTGGAACACCAATTTCATTTAGATATAAGAAAGACTTCATAAGAATTATTATTGCAGTTGCAGAACCCCGTTGGATAGAAACAGACGAACAATCTGATTCAGATACTTATTCATCGGGGGTTGGCGTTACCCTAGACCCTGAACCAAAAGGTAATACAGAATTCGACCCCATTTTAGAAATTTCACCAAGCACTCAAAGAGGTGTTGGAAATAGTGGTGAGGAAATTGCTCATTTTGTTGACATTAGAAGTCCAAGTTTTACACCTGGACTTTCTAAATTTGCTATTGATTTATCTGATGGTGGCTGGAATCATGCTACGGATGTTACGAATCTTGTTAGTTTAGCAAATGCAGATGATATTAGAGTAGAAATAAACGGACAAACTGTTAATCGCTGGATTAGTGGAGCAAATACACCATCAGCTAAACTGTGGGTATATATAGACTTACCAAAAGAAAATGTTCTCCGATTAGGGGAGGTTGCTTTAAGTTCTGGTGGTTCTGAAACCGAAGTACAGCTAACAGCTAATTGGAATCAACATTCTAAAATCACTGCCCTACCTTCTTCGGGACAATTTAAGATTGGAACAGAAAGATTTACATATACTGGAAAAAGTATTAATACATCTAATATGATTTTGAAGTTTACAGGAGTCAAACGGGGAGTATTACAATCTTCTAAAGCGGCACATGCTGTTGGTGATTTAATCTTCTGGATTCCTAATCAAATTTGGGTTTATCAAGGAAATACAACAGTTATTGACCCCCCAACTACAGAAGATGTAGCAGATTTTGAACCTGCTTTTGAATTAACATCTACAAATATACAATGGATATACGATACTGTCTTTTTTGATGCAGATAGAAAAAGAGGATGGGGGTTTACTAATGCTATTACAGAACTAAACCCAACTCAGGATAATATTATAATTGGAGAGAGTGAAGTATTTACAGATAATGAAGGAACATTTATAAATCCTGCGGCTGTGTTAGGACAAAAAATTGCTTCTATAAATGACCCATATGCAAATGGAAATTTTAAAAATATCTCTGCTTCTATTTCAGCAACTTTAGAGATTCCTTTTGGAATAAAAGCGGTAACAGTTGAAGGTAGAAAAGCGTATAAGGGGAGCGAGTGGGTAGCGAAACATTCATTATGGTACAGTCGTGGAGAAGGTGATTGGGTACAAAAATGGAATGATAATACAATTCCATCAGTAGCAGAAACATGGGAAAATTTAGATGGAGCAATTGAAGCAACACTCCATACGCTTGATGCCGTTAACGGATATAGATTTATTCTATTTCTACAAAAGGGTGCAATTTCAGGCGGCTCTACACAAAATTGGGATGCGTGGCAAATAGATAAATGTACTCTTGATTTTAATTCATCCGAAGTTCCTGTTATTACAAATAAGTTTGCTGGTGTAGGCGGGGGAATAGAAGTTGTTGAGTTAAAATATCTTATAGTAAATTCTGCAACGGGAGATAGTATTGAAGTAAATGCTTCAATAGAGTTAAATGAAACTTTAATTTTGGATTTTCAAAATTTTGATTTCTATACTTTATCGGATAATATAAAATTTCCTATATCTGTAAGACCAACAGGAGATATAACAGGGCATTGGTTCAGGTTGGTTGGTGGAAAAGCCAACCAGATTACAATAACTGATGCTGGTATGCCTATAACTATTATGAATGTACGGTGGAAAGGTCGCCGATTATAATATGACTTCTCTCATCTCTTTCTATGATTTTGAAGGAAGGTTTATTGACCAAATTTTAGGTATAGTAAACCTAACCCAAGATTCTACTTCTATGGATTCAGGCACACTTGTTTTACAAAATACACTTGCTAAATTATCAGAGGATTTTATACGTCCAGGTAACTTTGTGTATGTTGAAGATAAAAATTTAACAGACCCTTGGATTGGAGTTATTTCTATTCCTACAAGTGTAAATAAAGAACAAACTACAATTGCTCTAATTGACCCCAAAGATATTTTAATTGGATTGCCTATTATTAGTACAGAAGGGTTGGGATTAGGTATTGTATCTATACAAGGAATTGCTTTTGCAATAGAACAAACAAAAAAAAGAAAACGTAGACACAATTTTATTTACACTTTAGATGAAAATAGTTTTACTTCTGGTAGTGCCTTTCTTATTCGTGATGGAGTTGTTCATCTAGGAAAAGATATTTATTCTTTTCTAAATGAATTAGCTAAAGAAAAAAACTTTGAATGGTGGTTAGAACCCGCAATTTCAGGAGATGGAATTCTTAGTCTTAAAGTTAGAACACAAGACATTAGAAAATCTTTAGGAAATCCTATTTTCATTCCTAAAAATGGAAGTGTTCAGGGTATAGGACTTTCTTATTCAAAGAAATACTATACCTCAATTGGGATTATTAATACAAATAAAGATACCCCCTTCTTTAAGGAATTAATCGAGTTTCCTGGTTTATCTGAAAAGTTCGGAAGTCGTATTTTAATTATTGACCAAAATGAACTTTCAGGAAGTAAACAAACAACAAGTATAGGCCAACTGTTTAAAGAACATAGACCTAGAAGAACAATTCAACTTCACATAGACACACAATATACAGAACTTGTTTCTTCAATAAAATTAGGGTCTGTTCATACAACTGCTTTAGGGGGTATAGGATTTACAAATAATACTAGAGGAACGATTCTTTCGATGAGAGTAATTGCTATGGGATATAATACAGGGGAAAATATAATTAGTATTGTTCTAGAAGAATTTTTTGAAACAGATGAATTAGCTGTTTTGAGTGTATAATTATGCCTATTGATTTAACTTCTATACAACTGCCATTTACTACAATTGAAGCTGTAGAAAACCAAATAGCAGAAGGGTATTCTTCAAGAATTCGTAAATCGGGAACACAACAATTATCTCAGCTTACTAATCAATTAGGAATTGTTGAGTCAGGAGAGATTAGGTTGGGGAATAGTATATTACCTGGAAGTGGTTTTTCTGGTTTACGAATGGCGTATCCTTCAATTGAAACGAGTGAAGGAAGTTTTCATTTAGGTGGATGGAACAATGACCAAATTCAAGCAGGTTTTGATGCACTAAATGGGTCGTTTGGTTGGGGATTTTCCGATGGAGTAGACCCCAATCCTGACCCCTCTGGATTTAGTGGTAGATTAGATAGAACTGGAATTCAAATTTTATATGCACTTGACCCAACAATCGTCTTTCTTCCTGGCGGCGGGAGTCAACCAATTGATGTTAGGTCATATAGAATAACTGATGATTTAGATTCTGGTTTAATCCTCAGTGATTGGGGAGTAATACATGATAGTATTAATGATATAACTTACATTAGCTTTACAGGACATGGAATAGATAGTACAGCTTCTCAATTAACTACACTTAATATAGGCGTTGCCGCTAGAGAAACAACGATAGATTTAGATTCTAAATTAGTTTTATCTGCAACTTATACAACTCAGGTTGCTCCCCGATTTTCAGATGCCGCTACAATTACTTTATTTTCGGATGGACAAAATCAACTAACCTCTATTAATTTAGAAACAATTGACCAGGGAGCAAGTGCGTCAGCAAATATTTATATACTCCCTGGAACAAGTATTTTATTAAATACCGATACAGATATTCCAGTAGATATATCTCAATTTTTAGAGATTGAAGAAATAACTGCACCAACAGGTTCACCTGCGGCAAACAAAAAATGGATTTATACTACGTCACAAAGTGATTTAATTGTAGAAGATGAATCAGGAATAAGAAAAAATTTATTAACAGGTGGAATTGGCGGTGTATTTAAAATTGTTAAATCGATGCCACCTGCAACATTAGCGGCGACTATAGATTATCGTCCTGGTGGTTCAACACCTGCGGAACAATTTCAGGTATGGGATTTTAGCCCTAGCACTGTTAAATATATGGACTTTCTGTGTAGACTCCAAGGGTACAACGGCGGCGGGATAACTTTTACGATTCCTTGGTCGTCTGACGGAGCGACCTCTGGTGCTGTGATTTGGTCAATCGCTGTTCGGAGAATCGACAACGGAGAGGACGTTGATACGTCACATACCTACGTTTATCAAGACGTAACCTCTACCACGTCCTTCATTGACGGAGAACTGGTTTATCCGTCCGTGTCTCTGACTCACGGCACACAAATGGATTTCTGGAATGATGGCGAACTCGCCAATGTTCGGATAAGGCGGCGTTCAGACCAAGGCGGCGACACAATGAACTCAAATGACGCAGAACTCTGGACAATCCTGGGACTAGAAACCTAATGGCACGATTTTTTAATGATGCCGCAAGCCAATATTTAGAACTAGATAGCGCACCTTTAACTGCCGTCCCGCTTACAATGGGATGTTGGTTCAATAGTAACGATATAACTGTTCTTCAAACTCTTATGTCTATAGTAGACAAAGATGTTAACGATGAACGTGTGGCCTTGTTAATGGCTAGGGGGGATGTAGGCGGCGACCCAATTCATGCCAATTCACGTACAACAGGAACAAACGTGAATGCCTCGTCCTCAACGGGTTTTTCTACGAATACTTGGCATCATGCTTGCGGCGTGTGGGCTTCGGCTAGTTCTAGAGCGGCCTATATTGATGGCGGGTCAAAAGGTACAGAAACAACTTCTGTAGTTGCTCAAAATCAGGACAGAATATCTATTGGGAGATATGGAGGAAGTTCACCTGGATTTGAAATGTCTGGAAGCCTCGCCGAAGCCGCAATTTGGAATGTGGCACTTTCAGATGCAGAAGTTGCTCTTTGGGCAAAAGGATTCTCACCATTGTTTATCCAACCACATAATCTTGTGGCTTATTGGCCTCTTATTCGAGATGCTGATAATGATTGGATTGGTGGATTTGACCTAACGGCTTTCAATACACCCACAATTGCAACGCACCCGCCACTTGTGGTACATCCAATGCTTAGTGCCTAGATAAGTATATGCGTAATATTTAATTAAATAATATAAGGAAAAATATGTCAGAATATGCTTTAGTTTTACACGATAGAAATGCAATTATAGACCCTGCAACGGGAACATTTGTACCTAATGCCAGACAAAATGCCTCAGATTGGACGTTTAAAAAAGATAGGACATACCCTGCCCCTGTTAAACATACCTCTACCCCTGGAAGTTATACTAAACCAGGGGGAGATAATGTTAGACGACTATCTTTGCCATGGTACAAACGAATTGGTGAAGTAAACTCTGTAGCGTGGTGGGACAAAGCTAGAGTAAATTGGTCAGGTGTTTTTGATGCGGCAGATAATAAAGATTGGCCGCCTGGAAGTACAATTTCTATAGACGCTGACCCCCCACCTAGACTTAATGCAGTTACTAGCATTATGAACTATGTCAAGGTACTAGAAATTAAAAATGGTGCGGCTAGAATAGACTGTTATCTTTATGGTGAAACGCCTCCACCAGACGAAACTTACTTTACTCACCCTTGGAAGTGGGTTCACTTTACATCTATTGCTCCCGATGGAACAGTAGGAAATGCTCCAAATGGCTTAGTAGGATATTTCCCTATTATGGCACAAGAGAAAGCATGGATAAGATTAGACCGATTACAACTAAATGTTGAACTACCTGAAAAGAGTACACCAATGCCAATAGAAATACCAGAGGATACAACAATGGAAATAACAAGAGCAGTAGGGGTAGACCTATCAAAATGGAATGGAATTTATTCAGATGATGGAATAGACGAAGGCTTTCCTGACCTACATTTTGCTATTATAAAAGCCTGGGATGGTAGCTACGACAGAACTGCTCCTGGTGCATCTGCAACATTCCAACCGCAGTATGATAGCGTAATAAATGATATCACCCATGTTGCGGGATACGGTTGGTTGCAAACTGAACAGAGTCCAATAGCACAATCAGACCTAGCACTATCAATTGACCAAAAGAATTTATTTAAATTCATGGCAGTTGATTATGAGTCATATTTTAATGTTATTGATGAACAAACTGCGGAGGATTTAAGAACATTTGTAGACCACTTCAAAGCAAACTCAGCTACTAAAGTACCTATCTACACTAATGGTTCTATACTTTCTCTACTAAGAGTATGGTTAGGGGATTGGTTAGGCGAACAAGATATCTGGTTTGCAGGTGGTAGATATTATAACCAACAACTCTTTGCACCAATTGCAGATATCATTCAACCAAACATTTCAGAAGAATGGAAGATGTGGCAATTCAGCGCAGACGGTAATCAACTTGCAGATGAACTAGACTTTAGTGTACGTGAAACTGAAAGCATTGATATCAACCTGTACAATGGTACACCTGTGGGTATGGATGCGTGGTTAGAAGGTTCAATAACACTGCCTCCAACTCCACCACCAACATCAGACTATCAAGATGGACGGAATGATGCGGCAATAGATATAGCTAACTATGCTAATAGTCTAGTGGTAACACAGTAATGGAAACAGATATAAGAATCAAATTCTTAGAAAACGAATATGTAAAATTAGAAGAAAAGTTTGACAAATTAGACAGTCTAATTAGAGGAAATGGAGATGCAGGGATGCGTTCAAAATTAGATTATGTATATAACGAACAAAAAGCATCTAAAGCTACTAGAGTATGGTTGTTTAGACTTTTAGCTACAGGCTTAGTTCTTCAAATCATGGTACTTCTAGGTATTTCACCCTTATAATCTCTATTTCTGTTGCCATAAGGTATAGAGATAAGTATATACACTTTATTCAACCTGTTCAGGAGGTATTATTTTGGAATCTTTATTACAATCTTTAGTAGGGCTAGGAATATTTCTAACTGCTTTAGCGGGGCTAGAGTACATGTCAGTAGAAGGCATAAAGAGATTTATGCAAACATTACAAAAATCCTTTGCTAATGTTTCATGGCTAACTCGACCTTTGGCTCTACTTACTCCACAAGGAAATAAGACTTTCTTCTTGGCTCTTATTGTGGCATTTGTATACGTGGCTGGATTTGATATAGATGTGTTTGGTGATTTCTCTGAGTTTGAAGGAGTCAATCCTACTGTACTAAACTTGATGCAATCTGCATTAGTTGCTTATGGTGGACACTTAATAAATAAACGAGAATAAGACCCATGCAAAGGACATTTAATTAAACTAAAACCCCCTACTCTGTTTTACAGGGTGGGGGGTATTGGCGGTTAATATGGCTAAAAACAAAAACCTAAGTTCAAATGATATTGAAGAAGATATATCAGAAAATGAACACCTAACTGGAACTGTTCAAAACAAGGCATTTTCAGTTGAAGAAATGGCAGAACGCTTTAATATTGACCTGGAAGTTTGGGAAAAAGAGAGAATTGTAACTAATGTGTGGCCTATGGGGGCAAAAGACGAACAAAAAGACTTGACTATGATAGATGGAGTAACGACAGGTACGATAAAGTCTGGTGGAATTGTTGTCACTCACCTATGGCAAACTAAGATATGGTGGATTCGTATAAAACCTATTGCTCTTGCTCCCGTTATCTATCCTGTAGACACAACAGGGTTTAGTTTTGGCAGACCTGCCAAGGTTGCTAAATTTTCTAATCCTCAAATCTTGGTAATACCCGATATTCATGCGGGATATATAAGAAAAGATGAGGTAGAAATTCCTATGCACGATGAACAAGCACTTAGTATTATTCGTTCAATATCTAAAAGATATTTCTTCTCACACATCGTTCTACTTGGAGATGTATTGGATTTTGCTGAGTGGACTGACCACTTTCCAACTCCCAATGAACAAAGAGATACAACACAAAAAGCACTTGTAGATATGTCTGCGTTTATAGCACAACTTCGAGCAGACAATGGTGATGCTAATATTGTGTACATAGAGGGCAACCACGAAAAACGTATGCGTTCAATACTTCTAAAATTAGTACCTGCGGCATATGGACTAAAGGCTGTTGGAGATTTGCAAGGATTTCCTGCAATGTCTATCCCTGGCTTATTAGGTCTAAAAGAACTTAGAGTAAAATGGATAGGAGATTACCCTAGTGGTGAGTATTGGGTAGACGACACCTTGAGATTTATACATAGTTCTATTGCTAGAAAATCAGGTCTAACTGCGGCACATTTTGTAAATACAAATGAAGTTTCAACGGTGTTTGGACATGTACATCGTATAGAAATGGCATCAAGAACAACCTGGAAAGCAGGTAAACCTCATTCCATTTTTGCGGCATCTCCTGGTTACTTGGGTAGGCTAGATGATTCTTCAATCATCCCTGCCACTAAAGATAGAAATAACTGGCAACAAGGCGCAATGGTACTCACAAACATAGATGGGTCTTGGCGACCAGAACAAATACATATAGAAAATGGTGTAGGTTTCTTTAGGGGAGAAATCATAGACGGATAACTTATACTCTTAAACAAAAATACCCCCTGCGCAAGCAGGGGGTTTATTCATTTAATTAACTATATTATTATATATTCAAAAATCTCTTTAGCCTATAGTACAGGCCAATTGCCTTGTGATATTTACCTGCATCCATGTACAAACAAAAATCTATCCAAGTATCTATCGTATCAAATCCTCTAGGTGCTTGTGAACTTCTTGTTGAGTACCCACTTCCTTTTGCTGTATACTGTGTGGAAGAATCAAGTGCTGTACTAGATACAACAAAGTCAGTAACCTTTGTATTCTGTCTAAAAGAGTACATATTAGCATAGAGAGGGTTAATACCATGGCGATATTTAATCGTTGGTCGCTGTATAGTAGCCATTTACTTCCTTTATTTTACCTGAGTCGATTAGTCGCTTTATAGAAATTCTTGCCGCCTCTGCTGGTCGTTTAGAGAGATGAATAGCAGAAACGTATTCAATTACCTCTAGTTTAGACATCGAAGTTCGTTCTGTTATCTTTTCTAAGATTAGTACCCTAATAGATTTAGCCTTTGGTTTGGTATCATTCCACTGTTTCATGGTTGTAATTTCATATACATAAAGTTTGTCTAATAAATTTTGTAGTGCTGTTGCGTCTTCTGGACAATCCAGAAAGCTATTTATTATATCTATGTCAATAGGAGTAGAGTAAAGAAACTCAACCAGGATATCATAATCTGATGCAGACATAGGAACAACTTCTTGCTTTACTTCATTTGCTGTTACTGGCAACCAATCGGCAAAGTGTAATTCAGGTGCATCATGTCGCATTTCTTTTGCAAGCAATGCCCTATTTGGAACTTTGCCCTGTAACTTTAGAAGTTCTGCCTGTTGGTCTACGTCTTGGGGGTCTATGTCAGTAGGAACAAGTCTGCTATTACCTTTAGTATTATTTTTATGTGACATTAGGTTCATGTTCCTTACAGAAGAAAATCAATACTGAATGAAAGAATTCTCCAACTCTGGTTGTTTCCAAGTAACTACCTATAGAGTTATTCTGACACCGAATTCCTCCAAGTACAGGAACATCCCCCTCAACCAGTCTACTACAGTTTATAAGTGATTTTCTGAACTGGTCATGTTCCCAATACTGTTTGTTCTCCATTTAATTAAATCCTACCTTCTGAACGAATGAATATTTCAATTCTTAAAACAGCCAGAAGTGCCTTAGTCCAAGGTCTGCCTTTCAATCTACCATATTCCCCTATCCACGGATGAAAAATCTTAGGCCAATTTTCAGTGAGAAATAGTCTTGGTGATTCACCCCGTATATAATCAATATCTAGAAATTTACGAGCGTTCATTTCTATACTAGGAGCATCGAAACCAGTATATTTTTGTGCATATTCTTCTAATCCCACTTCTATAGCACATGCCCATCCCGCTATACATCCCACCGTTCCACAACTTCCATCAGGAGAGATTGAATTACCATCACACCACGTATCCTGATTATACCGTTTTGGTTCTCGTAAGATTGCACGTTGTACTTTTCTTAGTAATTTTGTGTTCATGTCAACTCCTATGATTTTATTATTTGTTTGATTAAACCTTACCGTTTGACCAAATGAATACTTCGATGCGAACAACTGCCCCAATCGCTCTCCAAAATCTGTTTCCTTTTAGATTACCCCATCCTTTACGTACAAAAAAGAATTTTAAAATGGGATGCCACAGGTTTGAATGAAATAATCTTCCAGACATTCCATTGTAGTCATATGTAATGTCTAGATAATCACAAGCATCTATTTCAATTACATTTCTATTTTCTGCATTACCAAAAATATATTTTTGATTATACTCTGGTATTCCCAATTCGTTTGCACATGCCCATCCTCCAATACATCCAACAGTTCCACAAGAACCATCTTTAGATACTTCCCCTTTCTTTCCTGCCCAATCTTCCTGATTGTATCGTTTTGGTTCTCTGAGGATTGACATTTGTATTTTTCTTAGCGCTTTTGTGTTCATGTTAACTCCTATGGTAATGAATACGCTGTCAAATCAACCGTATCATTTCGGGTATCGTTTATTGGTCGTAGCCACACACTTCTAACACGATGGTTGGCGGCATTGACAGCTATGATTATATCTTCTGTTTCGTTATAACGCACCCTGGCTACAACCTTATCTAGTTTTCCACGGACAACAGCTACTTCAAATATATAGCACTTGCCCCAATTTATATGCTTTGGAGCATGAGTTATTCCATATACCTGCATGTTTTCTCTAGCGTGGAGTGTATATTCTAAAGACATAACATATGGAACTGCCGCCGCTTTTACTAGTAGGTCAACAACGTGTTGTGGGAAACCTGTCCTAATGTGATATCGAACTTCTTCTGATGTTGCAACGTATGCCATCTCTAAACCTTTCACTAGTTGATTTATTAGTATATCATATCTCTATTCAGTTGTCAAGTTAAAAGAAAAACTTCCCCCTTTCGGGGGAGATTAGAATTCCTTAAGCCTAGAAGGTACTGCGCCAAGTGCTAACATCGGCATCCCCTGGCCTTCATACAGAACTGCATTGGCGGGAAATTCACCAAACTTCTTTTCATACATTTCTACAAAGTACTCTGGTGGAAGAACACTATCGTCATAGAATATTTTGAGGGGGAACACATAAAAATCATCTTCTTCCATTGCTACCTCTTTAATTAAAGAGGGTAGGGTGTTGCGTACAGCAGACTCAAAATCTTCATATGTTGTATAGATTGTACGCATGTTCTTTTTAAGGGTGCGTTTTTTACGTTTCTTCGGTACTGTATCTGTATCCTTGGCAAACTTTGCCTCTGTTCTTTTGAACACCATACGCATTTCTTTACGTTTAGTTGCTTTGTCATATAGAGGGTTCTCTTTAATTAAAGATATTCTCTTATCATACCAAGCAACATATGCTACCCCTAATTGTTCTACTTGCTGACGTTCTTGTTCTACTGTTCCTTTGATGGTCATAACCAACTCTCTTTCGTGTAGTTAATAATCCTTCAACACCCCATTATACCACACAATTGATTATTTGTCAAGTTCTTCATTTACAAAGATTGGGTATTTTCCCTCATGATACACTTCAAATGACCTTACAATATCTTCTCGTATAGGTAAATCATACCATCCAGGTAACCCAAGGTTTGCAATAGTTCTAAAACAATCTTGGGGAGTAGGTACACCAAGCACAGGATGATTAAATACCCAAGCACCAGGAAGAATTGTTAAGTATAGATTTCTAATGAAATTATCACCATATTTCTTCAATGCGGCATGCCATGGGTTTACATTTTCAAGGATTTTGATAACGTGGTCTAGTTTATACGCCTCAACCAAACGTGGAACATTATCAGAAGTATCCCCCATAAGAGCAAGCATCATAGCGACATGCCATGGTTGTGATAGATAAGGTTGCAATGTTTTCTGTTGTTTGCCACGCCACCCTTCAAAAGAAACTTCTTCATTATCAGTTTTACGAATATCCACCATTGGAAGTAGTTGAACATAATCTTTATCTATGGCGGTTAGTTGCATAGATTCTCCCCTTTCATGCCAATTAAGAACAGCCCATGCCGCAATAACATCATCAGCCTCTAGACCAGGAAACTTTACAGTTTCTAGTGTTGGGTCTGCCTCCATATCTAAAGTGAAATTCTTTACACGAATACGTCTTGCACGTGCGCTAGGGTCTTTCTTTACTGCCTCTTTCCTGTGTAATTTATAATCGGGGTAGTAATCGTTCCTAAACAACTCCCCCCCTTCCATTATAATAACTGCATTTGCCCAACTAGAGAAAGATGCACTAACAGAATTCTCCCATAATTTTATTCTACTTGGAGCAGAACCAAACACCCAAGAAAGATACCCACCATCAATTACTTTTTTCATGAAATTCTTCCTTTACTATATCCCAAGTTGCCTGATTCATAAAGATATATTTTTCTCCTACTCCTCCTAATATAGTAGAATCTACCAATGTAATAGCATCTCTTTCTATCTCTCCCTGTACCCAAATATGACCCCCTATAATTGGATGGAGATAGTTATACCTTATTATTTCTTTTGCTATATGTTCTGTTATTATAACTCTAAAACCAGAAGGTCTAACTATAGCAAATTCCTGTAATTTACCTATTGAAACGGTCATTGTAATATCTCTCTCTCTATATGTTTCCAATTCATCACAACAGTAAATTCAGGTAACATATGAATTAATCCCTCATGTTCCGTACAATTATATGTTTGTGCATATACTAATGTTTTAATAACAGATTTCATTTCTGGATACCGTAAATACCAACCAGCTATATCCATAATAAATCTTGGATTGTCCTCAATAACCCAAGCATGAGTTATATCGTTTAGTATAATATCATCACGAATTTTTATCAATTTTTCTTTAGATGGATGTAAACCACTGTGCAATTCATAAGGATTAGTCAATAGTAATTGTGCAAGAGTTTTGGTTGTTTCAATATGTATACTATTAGGTCTTGCAGAAACAAACATAATTTCAAAATCTAATAACTGTAGCCTTCTTAAAACTTGACCAACAAAAGGGTATAACATAAAATTTCTTAAATTATATAATTCAGGCATAAATATTATATCGTTATCCACATTAGAAAACATATCCTCCAAATTATATGTATATGGATTTTTTACTTCTGCTCCAGAATTATAAGAAAGTACCGCCGCAACCAAATCTCCCACTACACCATCAATATCAATGTACAGTTTCTTTTTCTTTGCCATTGCATTTATTCCTTTTTGACGTTGCCTTAACTTTTGAGAAAGGTCAATGTTTCTAAGATATGATAACTATAATCAAATTTTCCATCTTTGAATTTGCTTTTTTGAAGATAAAAATTTCCTTTGTCGTCCACATAAATATTCAACATTGATGCACTTGGCTCACCCCACCCATCGCCATATTCCTCATTGTCTTTTTCTTCCGCTTCCTCTGCTTCCTTTTCTGTTTGGGTAAAAGCAACTGATACACTTCCATCCCCACCATTTGCAACCCAGTACCCTACTTTAACAATGGTTACGATATTTGTTTTTGCATTCATTATTCATTCCTTCCAATAGCATATTTAATTAAATCCTTTATGCCGCATAGTGTGACTTGTCTAATTCTATAACTGCACCATGACTTGACAGTTTGAACATTCTATCAGGAGCAAAATATTCTGATGTACTTTCTGTGTGCGCCCAAGTTTTAGCAATACTTAGTTCACCTTCAATTGGAAGTGTACTCCATAGATTTAGTTTCCCAAGGGGAGAGTTCCCAACTTCTCTAAACCCCTCTCCTAGTAATTCCGCAACTGCTAGTTTCTCACCAGGGTAAATGTCAGTTAATATGCTGTCATGTACTGGCAAAATTGGTCTGGACTTTAACTGGTGGTCAACACATAACCTATATAATGTTTCCATAATAATCAACATTACATCTGATGCAGTTCCCTGTACAGGAGTGTTTATCCCTTGTCGTTCAACAGCCGACTTGTCAAATTTATATGTGTCCCTATAATCACGTATCCTGCCAAAAATAGTTACAGATTTCTTATCGTGTAATGCCTTTGCCTTTAGATATGCTATCCATTGCATCAAAGTAGGGAACTGATTGAAAAAGATATCGACTACATGTTGAATCTCTCTTGGGTCAACACCCAATCTTCCTGCCAATCCAGTTACACCACCACCATACAATAATCCAAATGCAATTGTCTTAGCATTAGTTCGCCGTTCTGATG
>SDBT01010622.1_pt1 | contig 14858 bp, 14 predicted proteins | sample 2277101 | NCBI WGS metagenome assembly SDBT01 (sample SAMN10404973, study PRJNA504765) | marine sediment metagenome | isolation source: marine sediment core GS10_PC15, 103 cmbsf | place: Arctic Ocean: Southern Knipovich Ridge | collected 2010
GATGAGTACGTTAATGGAATAAGGAAGTCGCGCTGGGCTATTATTCGAAACACCTATCGAGAGTTGATAGATACTACGATGCAGACCTGGTTCGATTGGTTCCCTAGAGACTTTGGTTTCTATCGTGCCATGGATATGAAGTGGACTCTTAATAAGAGGTTAAAAGATGGAACGCAATTGCACCTTGAGATTCTTTTCAGAGCACTCGACAGACCTGACGATATTAAGAAACTCCTTTCCCTTGAGCTTACCGGCGGCTTCATCAATGAGGCTAGGGAAATACCTAAGCAGGTGCTCGATATGCTCCAGGGTCGAGTTGGTCGATATCCCGCATTTACATCGTTCGACGACATTCCGGATGAAGTCCTTGAAGAAGTATATAAGTTAATGGATAAAGGACAGATGATCTCAGACCTTCCGGAGCATCTTCTAAAGCACCTTCCCTGGATCGGTATCATAATGGATACTAACCCACCAGATAGCGACCACTGGTGGTATACCCTATTTGAAGAGACTAAGCCAAACGGCTTTTCTCTATATCATCAGCCTTCTGCGAAATCTCCGGAAGCTGAGAATCTTCGTAACCTAGTCCCAGGCTACTATAACAATATTATTCAAGGCAAAGACCAGGAGTGGATTAATGTTTACGTTCACGGACAATATGGTTTTATCGCTGATGGAAAACCCGTCTGGCCTGAGTATAAAGACGATATCCATCATTCCAGTGATGAGCTCTACCTCTCAGGAACTGGACCGGTATATGTGGGAATTGACTTTGGGCTTACACCTGCGGCTGTCATCGGACAAATTGTGGCGAGTGGTCAATTCCAAATCCTAGATGAATTAGTAACTGAGGACATGGGTGCAGTTAATTTTGGTAAGCTATTGAAAGAGAAACTTAACAGAGACTACGGGGAGTGCCAAATTGAAATATACGCAGACCCAGCCGGTGAGCAACGTGCTCAAACAGACGAAGTTACGCCATTTCAAATTCTATGGAACCAAGGTCTTGAAGCCTGGCCCACCTATACTAATGATTGGACTATTCGTAGAGAAGCCGTTGCAGATTACATGCAGCGACTTGACTTCAGCGGACATCCAGCGTTTATGGTCGGACCAAGAGCGACGATGACTCGTAAGGCATTATCCGGTGGATATAAGTATAAGCGTATGCAAGTCTCCGGACAGCAACGTTTCCAGGATAAGCCTGATAAGGGTCGATACTCCCACGTAGGAGATGCTATTCAATATCTGTTCCTCGGCGCTGTAGGCGGCGATAGAGTTATCGGTGGTTACGGTAAGCAGAAGATCGATCAATCTGAACTTCATAAGTCGATAATCTAATGGCTGAAGCGTATGCAGTTCCTCAAAATGCCGTAGAAAAGCTATTAAGCTCTCTAGGCAAACAAGCTAGTTCTGGCCGTGAGTCTTTGAATAAGATAATCAGACATGAGAAATCAGGAATTGGATTAGGTAATCTAGTCTTTGGTCAAGGTCCAGAAATGATGGAGGAAATGGCATGGGGCAAGTCTCCTATTATTCCTTCAGGACATGGCGGTCGTCTTGATCCTAGAATCGCCGATATAGTGGGAATAGCAGCACCGCTCGCTGCTGCCGGAAAGAAATTTGCTAAAGAAGGTCTGAAAGACCTTCTTAAAGTACAGCCTCAAAGACAAGCAGAAGGCGGCTACATAGGTGGTATTAACTCTGATAAAGCGAATATCAAAAAATGGGGCGAAGCTACTATTATGAAAAGTAATGGTAAGAGCGCGGATGAGATTTATAAAAAGACCGGATGGTGGTTAGATCATCCCGATAAGAAACCTAGATTTGAATTTGCTCATAAAAAAGAAAATCTTTTGTCTAGAGAGGATTTACATGATGAATTTACTGCATTAGAAGATTTGATGCTTGATAATAAAATACAGGGTGTTAAGTCTACTATTGGTCAGGGTCGCAGGAAAGCGCAATTAATTCGTCTAGATGAAGACAAAGGCAAGTGGAAAGATAAATTAAGAAACAGTCCTGCCGAAGAACATTATTCCAAATATTTTAAGACTATTGATTACAAAAAAGAAACTGATCCTACTAATATGGGCTCTTTCATGGTTGCTCATAAAGGGAAGCCGCCTGTGGTAAGATTGGATGAAGATATGTGGTGGAATCCAAAAGAGGAACTTTTGACGGCACAACACGAAACGCAACACGCTATTAGTCGTTATGAAGGTTTTGCTCCAGGAGGTTCCGGAGGACGTGTTAAAAGATATATTGAAACCCAGGCTAAGAGAGCCATAAAACACTATAAAGCACAAAAGAAGCTATATGGGAGATTAGACCCAGAGGCGGAGAAAAATCTAAAAGATGCTTATAATGATCTTTATATGATTGGAGATGACCCTGATGATATTAATAGATTATATAAAGGTGTCGCTGATGAATCTCAGGCTAGGCTCGTCGAAAGCAGATCAAAACTTTCTCAAATGCAAATGAATAAAGATCCATTTTATAAAAAATACGATACGCCTGTTGAAGACATGATTGATTTGAGTCCATTATCTAAGTGGCATTCTTTTGAAGAATATTTAAAAATACGAGATCAGGTAAGAAAACATGTTAAGTGATGACGATATTTTAGCAATAGTAAGCTCTGAGCTAAGCTTGTCTGACAGCTCTACTTATAATGGAGTAGGCAACGTTAGTCTTGAAGAAGCTATGAAATATTATCTTGGCGTGCCTAATGGCACCGAGATAGAAGGCAGAAGCCAGATTATGTCTACAGACGTAGCGGATGCTATTGAGTGGATAATGCCCCAAATTATGAAGTCGTTTACTCAGAATAACGAAGTCGTTATATTTGATCCGGTACACGATGGAGACGAAAAGCAAGCCGAGCTTGAATCCGAGTACGTCTATGAAGTTCTGATGAAGCAGAATGACGGTTTCATTGTTCTTCATCAGTTTGTTAAAGATGCTCTAATGCAGCGGAATGGTATACTCAAAGTATACTACGCTAAAAATGATGAGAAGAAAACATCTGATTATACCGGTATATCTGAAGATCAGCTAAATGCTCTATTGTCTTCAGAAAGCGTTGAATTACTTGAACAATCTGAATATATCGATGAACTTCAGACTAGGATGAAACAAGAACAGATTCAACAGCAACTTCAACAAACGGAGCAATCATACGTTCAACAACGTCAACAAGCTCAGCAGCAAGGACAGTCTATTCCTTACCAAATGGAAAAGAAATGGAAAGAAGAGCAAGATCAATTAGCCGCTGAACTGGAAATTCCGGTAATGCTTTATGACGTTAAAGTAGAAGTTACAAGAAATCGAGGTCAAATTTACGTTGATCCTGTTCCGCCTGAAGAGTTTCGTATTAATGCTCAACATAATTCTATTTGCCTAGATGATGCTAGATTTACCGCTCATGTCGTCCTGAAGCCCAGTTCTGATGTCATTGAGGAATACGGTCTCAGTAAGAAAGAAGCTGAAAATCTGCCTGAAGGCTCTAATTTCTATGACAGAGAATATCGTTTCTCTCTACAAAATGAATCCGTATTCTATGATAGAGTAGATTCTGGAGATAGGTCTCAAAGACTTCTAGAAATATCAGAATGCTTTCTTCAATTAGATATCGATGAAGTTGGCGTATCTAAATTAATGAAGGTAACGGTAGCAGGTGGAGATGCTCCTACTCATCTTTTATCTAAGGAAGAAATTGAATATATGCCTTGGGTATCTACTACTGCCTTCTTAATGTCTCATAAATTCGCAGGGTTGTCTATTACTGATCGTCTTAAGCAGATCCAAGATCAGAAGACAGCTCTATGGAGGAACATGTTCGATAATATGTATCTCCAAAATAACCAACGTAACGTAGTCGTTGAAAACCAGGTAAATATGGACGATCTATTAGTATCTCGTCCAGGTGGTATTATTCGAGCTAAACGTCTTGATGCTATAATGCCTTTAGTTACTCCTCAATTAGGTCAAGATGCTTATAATATGATGACGTATCTTGATCAGGTTCGAGCAGGTCGTACTGGAGTTGATCCAGACGGTAGTGCTACCCCAGCTAATATAGGTGATCGAGTCGGGTCTGAGGGTGTTGAAAGACTCATGAACGCCAAGGAAGAGCTGGTAGGTTTAATTATCAGAGTAGTAGCTGAAACCGGTTTAAAACCTTTATGTACTAAGATTCGCGATCTATCGATGAAGCATATCGATGCCGTTCTTGACTTTAGATTCAGAGGTCAATGGTATGAGATTAATCCATCTGAATGGCCGGATCGTACTAACTGTACTGTACGAGTCGGAACCGGTACAGGTAATCATCAGCTACAGGTAATGGCTTTATCGCAAGTATTACAAATGCAAAAAGAACTAGGTGCTACCGGAAGTACACTTGTTAGCAATAAGAAAGCGTTTGATACTATGGATGATTATTGTAAGTTCTCTGGTCTGAATGGAGCGGTACGTTATTTCGTAGACCCTGATTCTCCGGAAGGTAAGCAAGCTGCAGAAGCTAAACAACAAAGGGATAAAGAAGAACAACAAAAGAATGATGCGGAGCGAATGGCTATAGCTACCGCTAATCTTAAAGTCGCTGAAGCAGAAACCGTTAAAGCAAAAGCTCAAGCTGACAACGTCCAGCTTAAATCTCAAGTAGAGCAAACTAAGAATCTTCTTACTCATAATAAGAATATGTCCGACGCTACTATTCAGTCTCTTAAACAACAGCTAGCCGAGTTAGAAGCTTTGATGAGCCGGTCTGATAAGACTAAAGATCGGGCTCAGAAAGAGGCAGATTCAGTTAGAAGGACTGCTTTAGAATTAACCAGAATTGAGAAAGATTCTGAGAAAGAAGAGAACGCAAACTTTGAGAAAAATAAAGCGAGTGCGGCATAATGGCGTTAACTGAACAACAAACTGATAAACTATCTATTGAACAGCTTCTAGGCGGCAAAGCTAAGAAGGCTTACGATGATTTTATAAATGAATTTTGCGAGAATAAACGATTGGCATTATTTGATAGCTTTCGTAATTTGTCGCTAACGGATACAGAAAACTTAATGGAAGTCAAGCGTATGTTGTTTGCCGTAGACGCGCTTGAATCTGACATTTTGACTGTTATCGAAACTGGTAAACTAGCCAGTATAACTTTGAACGAACAAGAGGTTAAGCACTAATGAGCAAGTCCGCAGAGGAGATGGCTACTACTCTAACCCAGGAGAAAGAACCTGAGTCGAGCGTAGACGCTACTGATGAAATTGCAGCACTATTAGCTGGAGAAGATGAATCTAAGTCTGAAGATACTACAGAAGAGGAAACTCCCACTGAAGAATCTACAACGGATGAAGATGAAGAATCCAATGAAGAGGAAGCTGAAGATAGTGAAGAGGAAACAACCCTCGAAGCTGTCGCTGATGACGAAGCAACCTGGGAGACCGTATTAGGCGTAGAAGATGGTAAACTGAGCTATGACGATAAAGGCGATATCAATGGCGTCAACGTCAAAGTAGACGGGGAAACATCTACGATTAGTATGGCCGATCTAATTGTTGGTTATCAGACTAACAAAAGTGTAACGCAGCGAAGCCAAGCTTTTGCTGAGGAAAAGAAAACTTTTGAAGGTCAAAAGGAACAAACGGAACAGTTATATGCATCTAAACTACAATCGGTTGATGCCTTGACTAAGCATTTTGAAAAACAATTAATAGGAGAGTACGACAATGTAGACTGGGAGAAGTTGAGAACTACTGATCCTGCGGAATACGCCGCTGCAAAACAAGATTTCTCATCTAAAGCTGGTGAACTTCAAAAGATTCAAGACGCCATAAACAATGATATGGCCGAATCTGCAAAAGAATCCGAGGAGAAACAATCAGTAGCATCCCAAGAATATATGAAAACACAATTTAATCTTATGATTGAAAAGAACCCTGAATGGTCTGATGAAACAGTTAGGAGTACCGCAAGGGATTCCTATAAGAAGTTTGTATCAGATCAATATGGGTTTAACGATCAAGAATTTGATTCTGTGTTTGATGCTCGATTAATTGAACTTATTAAAGATGCTAAGAACTATCGCGAAGGACTCAAGGTTGCTGATAAGAAGAAGCAGAAACCTGTTCCCAAGTTCCAAAAGAGCAGAGGCTCAGGCGGTAAGCCTAAAGCCTCTAAATTGGATAAACTTACTGCTGCTAGTCACAAAGCTCATGGCGAGGAAAAACGCGAATTGCAAAAGTCGGCTGTAGCGGAACTTCTATTAGGAAACAATTGATATGTCAACAGCAAATCTCGACAGCGCCGACTTAAAAGGCGTTCTTGTCGGTGGCTTGATCCGAGAGGATGTAATGAACAGGATTTGGGATATTTCCCGAATTCCATTACCCTTCACGGATATGATAGGCACCGGCTCTGCAAAAAACGAGTACAAGGAATGGACCACTGATGAACTGGCCTCTCCTGACGTAACGAACGCGGTTATTGACGGTTCGGACGCAACTGGTAATAACACCTCGACCGGCGCTCGCGTTGGTAACCACCATCAGATTTCGGATAAGGTAGTTCGTGTATCTTTCCGTGCTGATGCTTCGGATACCATCGGACGTGCCAAAGAGTTGAGTTATCAGCTTATGCGTCGCCAGCAAGAACTTCGTCGTGACGTCGAAGCAATCTCACTGGAAAATCAGGCTTCCGTAGCTGATACTGGTGCTGTAGCTGGTAAAGTAGGTGGTTTCCCAACCTGGCTTACTACCAACTACATTCCACGAGCCGGTGCCGCAGTTGGCGGTTTCGATAACGGTGGTGGTGGTACTACTGTAACTACTGCTTTTACTCCTGCAACTGCCGAGGCAGCCTTAACTGAAGCGGAAGTTCGTGATATCGTTGAGTTGGTTTATAACGAAGGTGGTAACGTTACCAAGATGATGACTATCCCAGGTCTATGCCGGAAGTTCTCGGAATACCTGTTCACTTCTTCGGCTCGCGTAGCGACTCTGATGAGTGACCAAGGTAAAAGCCGAGATAAGGCTGCTGCTTTGGGTTCGGTTAATGTCTTTGTTACTGACTTCGGAACTCTGGATATCGTTCCGAATCGTCTTCAGCAAAAGCAACAAACTGCCGCGCCGGATGATTCTGCGATCGTGTTCTATATCGATCCAGAATATGTGTCTCTCTGCTACCTGAAAGGGTATCGGACTGATACATTGGCTAAAACTGGTTTGGCAGAAAATCGCCAAATGAGTGTCGATTGGACTCTTATTGTGAATACCGAAAAGGCTCACGGTATGAGTACTGATATTGACTTTACTCTTGCGGTAACCGCATCGTAATGGCTGAGGCCAAGAAAAAGTCTGGAACAGCTGCCCCTAAGAAGGCAGCTGAACCAGTTGCCACTGAAGAGGTAGCTGAACCAGCTGGTCCTGTGGATCAAAAAATGGTCGTCGATGTAAAGAATATATCTGGCGGAATTATTAACACCTCAAAAGGGATGATTGAGTCCGGTGAGACAGGGAAAGCAACAATTAGGGAACTCAAGTCTCTGAACAAATTTTTGGAAAAAGCATGACGGATGAAGTAATTAGAAGCGATGTGCACTACCAAGAACATACTGGTGTTTTAACGCACAAAACGACTCAACCTAGCGAGAAGTTAATTCTCGAAAGGAATGCTGAGTTAAGAAAGAATCCAAAAGTCATTAAAGACTTAGGTTCAAATGAAGGTGGAACCTGGGGAAGGCAGGTCGCTTCTATTCCTTTTATCATGTTTGAAGCTGCTATTAGAGCAGGATTTGATTTAAACTGTCGTGACGCGGAACAGCGACAAAAAGAAATGTTTCGTTACTTACAAACTGACGAAGGCAAGAAATGTCTTGTCCAAGGGTGAAATAAATGACTGGTCAATTAGATTTTGGAATAGGTTTAAACAACGCCGGCGCTGCTCGTATCATGGCAGCTAGAGCATTCAGCGAAGGTATATATTTTCGTGCATCTGGTACTGCTGCTGCTTTTCCTATATCGGGTAATCCTCTTCAGCAAGGTAGTGATGAAGATGCCGCTTGGGATAGAGGCTGGACTGTAGCGGATGATGCTTCTCCTGGTACTATAGCGCAATCCGCTGCTCCTGGCGTAGCGATTCCTACTAATGCCATCGCAGCGTAAACTAGCCAATAGGCGACCTCTGCTTATGATGAGAGGTCGTGGCCTAATTGGACCAGGCGTTCAACAAGGCAAGAAACTCGCTTCTCAGAAGAGCAGGCGTGGAGTCAAGCCGGTTGGAAACTTTATTCTTTATAAAGTGAATAATCCATGAATTATACTGAAATCGTTGATATGGCTTTATCTTACTCTGATCGTGAGGATGATGAAGTCACAACTCGTATTGATAAATTTCTTTTGATTACTGAAGCTCGTATTAATAAGAAATTGAAAGTTGCTAATATGTCCGCTAGGTCTATAATTGACTTAGCTGCGGCTACTGCGGATCAAGTAGTTTTTGCATTACCATCTGATTTTGGTGGTCTTCGAAGTATCAAAGTTGACATAGTAGGTGGTACAAAACGTACATTAACGTATGTTAATCCGGAACAACTTTCTAATAGAATAAGCCATGGTGAATTTGGTATTGGCAACGCTAATCAGAGAATTTATTATAATATTGTAACCAAAGAATTGCATTTATATCCAAATCCAAATGAAGGCAATTTAGAAATTACATATTATCAAAGGATTGATCCATTAACGGTAGCTAATCCAAATAATTGGATTAGTGATGATGAACCTGATTGTTATATTTTTGGTTTATTGGTTGAGATAACTGCTTTTGCTAAAGATGCCGATGCTATGGCTATTTGGCAAGGTCGTTTTGATGAAAGTATTGAAGATATTAAAACCGACGATTCAATGACACGATGGTCTGGAACACCATTACAAATCCATGTAGGATAAACGTAGTATTTTTTAATTTAATGAGGAAACAAAGATGTCTTTAGTTAATAGTTTCGAAACTGATCTTTTAGAGTATTTGTTCAATAATACTGTATTAGCAGATTTTGGTGACGCAGCAGGTATCCCAGCGACAGTAGGTGCTGGTGATATGTTTATCGCTCTACATACTGCCGATCCAGGTGAAGCCGCAGCTAATCAGGCTGCGAGTGAAATGACTTATACTGGTTATGGTCGTTCGGCAGCCCCTCGTAGTGGCGCTGGCTGGACTGTATCAGGCAACGTAGCGGATAATGCCGCCGTTGAACAGCTGGGTGAGAATAGCTCAGGTTCACAGACTTCTACTGATTGTAGTCTTGGATTCGCTGGTTCTGGATCAACTGCTATCTATATGATAGGTGCGGCTGCTTTGGTTGTTAGTACAGGAGTTAATCCTGAATTTGCTATCGGAGCACTGGATGCGAGTTTGGACTAATGGATGGCCTCCTCACTAAACAGAGGATTCATGTAGATAACGATAAGGATATGGTACTGTTAAATGTTGGTAATTTAACAGTACATATTCCGTATCTTGAGAGCTTTAAAATAGCTCAAGGAATCAGGTTAGCATCGAAAGATGCTATGCGCTATATACATGAAGACTCTACCAAATGGCTTGAGTTTGCTAAATTGAATGAACAGCCAGATCAAACTACTCCATATGAAACGAATGCTGAATTAAGGACAACGGAGCATGTTCAATTAGATTGGAAAATAGGATGGGAAGGAGAAGATGTTAAAATGCTTTTCGGCAATAACTTGCTTAAATTTCATTTTACTTCGGCTCTGAAGGTTTCTGAATGGCTTAGGTATGCAGGTCAAAAGGCAAAAGCCTGGTCTGGTAATCAAGGAGTAAATATAAATCTGCTCGGTATCCTTAGTGATGCTGAAAAGAATTATAAGCTTGGAATTCATTAATGGCTGCTACTAGATTAGATACTGCTGCATCAGTCGATGCTACTACACAAACTTTTTCCGTATCAGCTGGTTCAGACAGGATGCTGGTTGCTTGCTTCCAGTGGGAAGTAAGCGGTCAAATCTCAGTAAGTAGTGTTGACTATGGTGGTCAAGCTATGGTACAGGCTGTCGAGCAGGACACGCCTGATACCGGATTCTCTCAAGGTAACTCAATCTGGTATTTATTAGAAGCAGGCATCGCTGCTGCTTCGACTAGCGTAATCACCCCAACATATAGCGCGGCTCCCGATGATCAGGTGATTCATGCTATTTCGTATGCGGGAATCAATCAAGTTGGTGGCTCAACAACTAATCCTGCTACTGCCGGCGCTGAATCAAATGAAGCAACTCCTAATCCTCTTATATCTGATCTTACTGAAACTGATGAAGGTTGTGTTGTCGCCGTTCGAGGCAGCGGTAATGTATCAACATTTACTTGGGCATCCGATCTAACGGAACAAACAGATCAAGCATCTGCGTCTAGTGGTAGTTCAATGGCGGATCGCTTATCTACCACAAGTGGCAATGTCAACGTCGAAGGTACTGCTTCTAGTCAGAATCGTGGCGCACAAGCAGTCGCTACATTCGCTCCAGCCGCCGCCGCTACTTATGAACAGGAAGGATTCAGGTGGCGGAATGATGACGATAACGAAGCTGATGCTACATGGAGACAAAACCAAGATGTTGATGATACTGTAGCAAAAGAAACAAATATTCGCCTCCGCGTGTTGAGTGATGCGACTGGCGACCCTGATACAGCTACTGCGACTCTTGAATACAAGCTGGACACCGACCCGACTGCTGAATTTAGGGTCGTATAGATGTCCGCTACTCCAGTCTTTGAAGCCTCCACGTTAGACGGCACTGGTGCTCAGGTATACACCTTTTCGGCTCACGATATTGGCCCCGCCGCTTCTGATCGTATTGTAGTTGTCAACTGTCAGACGGAAGGGGGTGCATCATTAACTAGTGTTACTATCGGCGGTACTACCGCACCCATTCGTATTCAATCTAATAACGGCAATGTCGTTTCGGCTATTGCGAGTCTGCTTGTTACGTCGGGCACAACGGCAGATATCGTTGTAACTTGGAACGTATCTACTCTAAGATGTCTCATCGGTGTCTACTCACTGACAGGAGCCTTAGAAACCCCTTCAGCTACGGACTCCGACGCCGCAGCCAGCGGAACCGCACTCAGCCTTACGGTAACTATCCCCGCAGAAGGTTGTGCTATAAATGTCGATACTCACGGAAGTGGTACTACTGGGACTACTTGGGGCGGTAGTTCGGCTGCTGATTATAACAATTCCGGTAGTTCTCAGTTCTCTGGTAGCCTCACTCCATCAACGGGTAGTCTACGCACCGATCACAATATTACCACCTCACATGCGAATTCCTCACAACCTATCGCCGCTGCTACAGTTGTTTTTGATCAATCTACGGTTGACCCTACCATCACCGACGTTGGTGGTGATGAGGACTTTGATGATGCAGAAACTGGTATTGTTATTACCGGCGCTACCTTTGAAGCTTCGCAAGGAACTGGCGGTGTCGAGATTAGCGACAATGCTGTTTACGCGACTGGTACTAAGGTCGGTCAGACTGAAACTTCGTGGGCTGATACGTCGATTACATTTACTGCTGTTCTGGGTAGTCTAGCTCCAGGCGCGTTATTTCTATGGGTTACAAATGATAGTGGCGACCGCAATGTTGTCGGGTTTAATGTCACGGTACATCGTGCCAAAGCATTCGCTATGTCGTTGTCGGCTAACATTGCAACGTCCGGTGAAAATACTACTGGTCAATTGACCGCTCCAACGTCTGGTTCATTCGGTGGGGGTCGAATTCAAGACGATGAAAACCCAACTGATACGGTTGATCTTGCTAATGATGAATACCGTGAGGATGAGTGGTGTATTGAGGCGCTTCCTGCTTCTGTTGAAGACGAGACTTACGATTTCCGTGTATTGATTAACGGCGTTGTTCAAGATACCCTCACGGTCACGCCACAATTAACGATTAGTTCTGCTGGCCCTGTTCCGATAACAGGATCGATTTCAATAGTAGCGACAGTAACGGCGGCTCTTACGGGCATAGGCGTTCTTACTGCTTCTATCCCAGCGGCGTTTACTCTTACTGCTAATTTAACAGGAAAAGGTGTTTTAGCAAGCACTATTCCGGCTGTTTTTACCGTTACTGGTGCTCCGAGAGCAGTTGGAGTTCTTAGTAGTACAATCCCAGGTGTCTTTACCGTTACGACTGATCTTACGGGTGTAGGAGTTCTCAGTAGTACAATCGCTAGTGTTTTTACGCTTACTGCAGACCTTAAAGGTGTAGGTTCTCTAAGTAGCACAATTCCTAGTGTTTTTACTATTACTCCTGATGTTAAAGGTGTAGGAATTTTAGATAGCACGATTCCAGCAGTATTTACTGTTACCCCTGATCTCAAGGGTGTAGGTATTTTAAGTAGTACAATTCCTGGAGTTTTCACTCTTACCGGTGCTTTAACAGTCGCAGCAAGTGATGCTATAAGTAGTACAATACCTATAACTTTTTCTCTTACTGCTGATCTTAAAGGTAAAGGAGTTCTTACCAGCGCGATTCCTGCTGTTTTAACCGTTACTCCTGATCTTACTGGAATTGGTACTCTTGCTAGCACTATCGCTGGCGTCTTTACTATCACCGCTGCCCCTAGAGCCGTTGGTGTTCTTTCTAGCACTATACCAGGCATCTTTACTGTTACTCCCGATCTTAAAGGAATTGGAGTTCTTGATAGTACAATTCCTGCAGTCTTTACAATTAGTGGTACCCTTGCGGATGCAGCAGACCTTGTCGGTTCAATCTCTATAGTTTTCAGTCTTACTGCTGATCTTAAAGGAGTCGGTGTATTAAGTAGTACGATACCTGGTATTTTTACTGTTACTGGCGATCCTACTGGTATAGGTGTTTTAGATAGCACCATTCCTATAACCTTTACAATTACTCCTGATCTTACAGGAATAGGTACTATAAGCAGTACGATACCTATTGTATTTACTCTCGTTGGTGACGTTAGAGCAGAAGGTGGTAATAACGTAAGTAGTACAATATCTATAGCATTTGCTCTTGCTCCTGATCTTAAGGGCAAGGGAGTTCTAACTAGTACAATTCCCGCTGTTCTTGATATTACTTCTGATCTTACAGGTATAGGTTCGTTATCCAGCACTATTGCTAACGTATTTACACTTACTGCTGATTTAAAAGGTATTGGAGCTTTAGCTAGTACGATACCTGCGGTATTTACCGTTAGTGGTACGGTTACTGAAGCAGCGGATGAGAGTATAACTTCATCAATATCTATTACTTTTGCTTTAACTTCTGTTCTTACGGGTAAAGGTGTTTTAAGCAGCACAATACCTATAACCTTTGCTCTTAACGCTAACCTAACGGGAGTTGGATCGCTTTCTAGCACTATTCCTGCGGTGTTAACGATTAGTGCCGCACCGAGAGCAGTAGGTGTATTAGAAAGTACCATTCCTATTGTATTTACCCTTAGTGGGGCTGTTGTTGTATCGCCACAGATTACTTCAACTATTCCAATTGTATTTACTAATATAGGAACATTAGTCGCAATTAGAGACTTTCGATGGAAAGAACAATGTCCTGAGACTGATATTTTTGGACAAGTGATAGATGCTACTGATGTTTGGTCTGAACAATCAAAAGAGACTGATATATTTGTAGAGCAAATAGCAGCTTCTGACGCTTGGTCTGAACAAGCTGATGATAATTCAACTTGGACGGAACAGCCGTCTACCGCAATTCCAATTAAGCGTTGTGCTTAGGAGAATATAATGGGTTTAGAATCCGCCACTTTTATTAGTGAATTAGACGATACATTTCCTTTAGGAGGTGATCCGATAAACAAAGGCGATGACCATCTTCGTCTTTTGAAAACTGTTCTGCAGAGTCAGTTCCCGAACTTAACCGCTGGTGCGGTGACTCCTACTCAAGCGGAACTTAATCTTTTAGATGGAGAACTTTTAACAACAACACAACTTAATGCCTTACAGTCTTTCGTAGGTACTGTTAACCGAGCTTTAATCTCAGATGGTTCTGGTAATATAATAGTTAGTCCAGTAATAACAGTTACTGAATTAAATAGGCTCGATGGATGTACTGTTGATCTAAGTTTTTTAAATGGCACGTCTTTAGCTAGTTCCGATAATGTTATTGATAATTATCCAGCTGGAACACTTATGTGTTTTCAGCAAACTGCTGCTCCGACAGGTTACACAAAAGCTGTTACTCACAATAATAAGGCTTTGCGAGTTGTAACGGGTGCGGCAGGTAGTGCTGGTACGAGTAACTTTACTACCGTATTTGGGTTGCAGGCTACTAATACCCATACGTTGACTGTAGCACAAATGCCGACTCACACGCATACGGTGAGGGTTAGAAGTAGTGGCCAGGGTGGTCCAACCTCAGTGGAAAGGCAAAGTCAAACAGCCCAGCAAAACTCAGCCGTTGATCCGCTGACTACCGGTAGCAGTAATAGTCACTCTCACAATATGGAATTGAGAGTTCAGTATGTTGATTTAATTTTAGCGAGTAAAGACTAATGAGTAAAATTACAATAGTACCTGAAGATGGTATAGTTATCATTGACGGAGATTCCGAAAAGGTTGTCTTTACAGGTAACCCAAATATCCATGCAATTCACTGGGATGAAGACGCTAATATAGGTGAGGTTGAATACACCAATAAAGCGAATGAAACGATTAATAGCTTTGCTCCCTATGCGCATGTTATAGCTGATCATGGAGTTTCTAAAGCTGCAAGGCTACAGAAAGAAATTGATGATGCTGCAGATGAATTTAATGTACTTACGCAGCAGGAGAAAAGGGATAGGGAATATCCTCAAGTAGC
>SDBT01010623.1_pt1 | contig 14858 bp, 14 predicted proteins | sample 2277101 | NCBI WGS metagenome assembly SDBT01 (sample SAMN10404973, study PRJNA504765) | marine sediment metagenome | isolation source: marine sediment core GS10_PC15, 103 cmbsf | place: Arctic Ocean: Southern Knipovich Ridge | collected 2010
TTTTTCATCTGGCTCTACAAATGCTGCTGGTATTATTGGTAAACCTAATGTTGATTGGTGTGAAGAAAACAAAGAAGAAACAATCAGAGTAAATGTAATTGGCACATTAAACTTAGCTGATATTGCTTATATTCATAATATTCATCTTACAAACATTAGCACAGGATGTATTTACGAATATGATGAAAAACATCCTATGAAAAGTGGTATTGGGTTTACAGAAGAAGAAGAACCAAACTTTGATGGCTCTTTCTATTCGAGAACTAAAATTTTAATGGAAAAATTAATTTTAGAATATCCTAATGTATTAAATTTACGTATTAAAATGCCAATTTCACAAAACCTTGAAAGAGGATTCATAGGAAAAATAAAAAGATATAAAAAGCTTGTAAATATACCAAATTCACTCTGTGTCCTTGAAGAGCTTTTACCTATCGCTGTAGATATGACATTAAAAAACATTAAAGGAAATTATAACTTTGTAAACCCAGGTGCTATAACACACAATGAGGTTATAGGTTTATACAAACAATACATAGATCCTAGTCATACATATGAAAACTTTACAATTAAAGAACATAATAAAATTTTAAAAGCTCGCCGGGCTAATGCTGAATTAGATGCAAGTAAATTATTATCATTATATCCACGAATTTCTCCCATTAAAGACGCGATAACACAACTTTTTATATCAGCCAACAAATCAGCAAATAAAGAAATATAAAAAAAGAGGTCATTTATGAACAATACAAAAATGATTTATCTTTTACTTTTTTTCTATTCTTTTTATTCATATTCAAATTCAAAAATTCTCATTATGACCTATGTACATAGCAGTCCTCATTTTATAGAGCTGCATGACAAAACCTTTAAAACCTTTCTAAAAGATGAATATGAATATGTAGTTTTTAATGACGCACCAAATCTAGGAATGTCTCGCCAAATGGAAGAAACATGCAAAAAATTAAATGTCCGCTGCTTTAGGGTACCACCCCATAAACCACATAGGCAATCACCTGGCCACAGACATATGGATGGAATTCAATTTTCTTTAGAAAAAATAGGATACGATTATGATGGAATAGTAGTGATGATTGATGCTGACCTATTTCCAGTAAAACCTTTTAGTATTGCCGAATACTTAGGTGCTAATGACCTTGTTGGAGACATTCAGTTTCGAGCTGATAATACGAAACTGATAACATATATGTCACCACTATTTGTCATTTTAAACATGAATACTTTACCTAATAAAAAATCAATAAGTTTTGAAGGGGGTTTTATACAAGGGCTCCCGTGTGATGTAGGTGGAAGTATATATCATTATTTAAAAAACAATGTCAATACAGAAAATCATGTACAACTAAAATTTTATCAAGCATTATCTACTAATAGGCTAATAAAACATAAAGATAACCTCTCAAGGTTAGGGTATGATGATATAAGCATTAAATTTATAAGTGCCCTATTGTCTGAAAGTAAAGCTTGCGGTATGCAGTTTATCGCAGATAACAATCTTGTTCATTTTTATGGTGGAGGCTCTAACTGGTGTAATCAGCCTCAAGTAATTCTACAAAAAAAGAAACTAATACTAATTGATTATATTGATAGCGCTATAAAAAAATATTCAAAGTAATTATTCTTTAAATTCTCATCAAAAAATGCTCTTATCTTTTCCTATCCAGCGGATTACGCGCTTTAAAATGCCACTCTTTTATTGTCAATTAACACTCAACTATTGCATTAAAATACAAAAACTTGATAGCTTAATCATTATAAAATACTTAGTATTATTAGGGGGCGTACATGAATGTAATAAATGTTATAAGTATTATTATCCTGTTGTTTTTTCAAAATATGTCTTCCACTACTATTACCAGGAATCCTAGCAGACCGTTCATTTCTTCTATATCATTTGCTTCCATTGCTAATCATGTTGGAAACAATGTTAGAAATATTAGAAAAGGAGACATTATATATATAGATAACTTCCATATCCAAAATTTTTTTTCTCACACCCATCCCCGCCTCAATGCTCCTTATATCTTAATTAGTCATGGAGGATGGCCATCTGTCCCAGGAAATGCATGTGCTCGATACCTGGATAGCCCTAAATTAATTGCGTGGTTTGGAAAAAATATTGATAGGCTTCATCCCAAACTACATCCGCTTCCTATAGGGATACCTACCCCCGCTTCAGGTTGTGGAAATATTAATACAGTACATTCAATTATGAAAAACGCTAAAGATTTATCAGACCGAAGAACTGATAAATTGATATATATTAACTTAACATGGGGATCTAATCCGAAAGAACGCCTTCTTTGCATAAATACATTAAAAGATAAACCTTTTACATATATTTCTGGGATTTATCGGTATGCCACTAAAATTCAACCTTTTGCTCAATATTTAAAAGAACTATCTGAGTTTAGATTTGTAGCAAGCCCAAACGGATTAGGTGTTGATTGCCACCGCACGTGGGAAGCGATGTTGGTAGGTACAATTCCTATAATAACTCGATCATTTTTAACTGAAACAATACTCTTTGATGACTTGCCCGTATTGATCATAGATGATTGGAGCCAAATAACTAAGGAATTTTTAGACGAAAAATTCAAAAAAATCATGAGTAGGTCCTATAACCTTGATAAACTACAAGCACAATATTGGTTCAATAAAATCAGAGCAATTCAAAAACTTCATCGATAAAAACGATTTTAAGAAGGAACAAATTTATAGGTTATTTTATTATTTTTTTTGATATCATATCTATTAATATACATATAAGAAAACAGGTAATAATGAGGTACATGAGATATGAAAAAAAAAGTAAACTTGGTGGTTCTTTTTAGCCCTCTTATGATAAGTACATCTATAATAAACTTCAACAATACTAATTTAGACAAAATAGCAATTGGGAAAACAGACAAAAGCTCTGAATTTCATTTCTACACACATATTTATGACTCATACCTATCCAGGGTTAAAGGCTCCGAGATAACTTTTTTAGAAATTGGCTTTGCAACTGGAGGGTCTGCTCAAATGTGGGATACTTATTTCACAAATCCCAATACTGAATTATATTTTATTGATATCGATGAAAAATGCTTTAATCATACCGAAAAACTCAGTAAAAGATGCTCACTATATATGGCCAACCAAGAAAAAAAAGATGAATTGATTTCTACTATAAGCATAATCAACAAAAAATTTGATATCATTATTGACGATGGCGGCCATACAATGAATCAACAACGGGTAAGTTTTGAAACCCTTTTTCCATTTGTAAAACCGGGTGGGGTATACATCGTTGAAGATTTACAAACCTCTTATTTGAAATTGTATGGAGGAAATGGAGATTTTGATAATCCTCTAGCTGGCCCCCAAACTATGATTCGATTCTTAGCCTCTCTTATTGATGAAGTAAATTATCTTGGTGGAAGGACGGGATTAGGTGACCCAAGAAATCGTAAAAATATGGTATCAGAACTAAATTATTATCAAAACCATATCAAATCTATTCATTTTTATAATAATCTCTGCTTTGTATTTAAACATTAAATAGTTACAAAGAGGTTCTCTATGAAGCAAATGGCAACTATAATAATTGTTTTGTTAATGTTTCCTAACCTTATCAATACAAGCGTCAATATTAATATTAAAGACTTATACCGGCCGAATGCATCAGATCCAGAATTAACAAAAGCAACTGGATATAACAAAGCCAAACTCGCCCAATGTTTAGGATATATTAGACAACGAGAACAAGTATATGTTTCAGGTTTTCAAAGCCAATACCATATTATTCCTCAATTTATCAAAGAAAATAACTATAAAATTGGAGCCGAAGTAGGAATAGCTTTTGGTACTCACTCAATGACAATGCTCCAGGAAACAGGACTTGAAAAATTATATAGTATCGATCCATTCAAACATTTTCCTAAAAGCATCTATCCGGATGGAATGAATTTAGAACAAGATTATTTCAACGTATTACACTTTATTGTTAAAAAACGATTAGAAGTTTTTGGAGAACGATCAGAGTTAATTCGTAAACGATCTATAGATGCTGCCTCACAATTTGAAGATAATTCATTGGATATAATTTACTTCGATGGCAATCATACTTATAACAACGTTATCGCAGAACTTCGCTTATATTATCCAAAAATTAAACCTGGAGGTATTATTTCAGGCGATGACTACGGAAATAGTTCACATACTGGAGTTAAAAAAGCAGTAGATCAATTCTTTAAGGAAAAAAATTTACAAATTACTGTATTTGGATCAATGGTTTGGTGGGTAAAAAAGCCTTACCAATAAGTCATTACCGGCTTACCATTTCCAAAAATACTTGCATTAACATGTAGTTCATCTATAAATTTTACCTTCAATTCATTATTAGTTATCTTTCTGTTTAAATAGGAGGTTATTTCACTCTCTACACCAATCATATTTTTTTCCGTAGCAATTAAATCAAAACTATTTAGCATTTCCTTTAAATAACGACATCTCATGGCATAGCAACCACACCATGTAGATCCAAATATATTCTTTTTTATAATCACATCAATATCTGGGTTTTGTTCAATAATTTTAATAAAAAAATCAGTGGTTAAATAGTATCTTCCTGTAAGTTTTATTATCATATCGTCATCATCAAAATTATAATGCTTTAATGCTGCTCTCATAAGCTTTACTTCATTTACTCCTTTATTTTTCAACATATCATTATTAGATTGAGCATAATACAAATGATCTGAATCAATATATTCATCAAAAAAAGTTTTTTCTGGTTTACGGGCTTCGCAAATATAGGGTTTATACCCAAATGAAAAAAGCAAATTTAATGAATGAATATACTCTTTTTTTCTCATCTCAAATTGATTATCGATAAGCGCTGCTGTAAAAAGAATTTTTACATTCTGCTTTAAGAGTTTTAGAAATTGATCTCTATTAAATTTTGATAATGAAATCCAAGCTCGAGTATCCCAACCACACAATGCATCCATTAGACTTCCAAAATCAAACAGAAAAATATTATCAAGCTTTTGCAACAACCGTTTTTGTAAAGGGCGCCCAGAACATCCCATAGCAAGAACAATAACTGTATATTGATGAGTATTATTCTGCATTACATGTAAACATTCTTGCTCAATCCGATCAATTTCATTATATGAATTTTCGGAAGGGGTTGGAATAAATGAGGTCTCATTTCCAAATAATAAATTACGAATATGAGAGGGAACATTCTTATTACCGATAAATACGCACGATTGCTGCCGTAAAAATTTCAAAAATTCAATGCAATAATACATATTATGAGCCGCAGTAAAATGAAGCGCTACTGGAGAATATACATCAATAAATGTACCTCCCCAAAAAGGCTTTGCTTTATTAATTAATTCTAAACAACTTTTATATGAACGCTCATGGTTGCCCGGAAACATCCCAATTTCGAATCCATTAAGCTCTTTACAATGTAATGGTAAAGCTTTTATTATATTCTCACCCTGTAATAAAAAAGCTTCCCTCATTTCTTTTTGCAATGACTTTGAGCATTTTTGTAGCATATCTGCGCTTCCATTTGCCAATGCAACATCACCATCACCAAACCGCAAATAAGCTCCTTTTTTACGAGAAGTGATTATATTTTTTATCGTTTCTAACGTGTCTTTAGATTGGTGAAATTTTAAAGTATTTGATCTAAGACAATTAAATATCAAGAGCAAAAAAACTATAGAATAATTAATTTTATTCTTTCTCATTTCTACTAGCCATCCAAAAAGGTGTCTTAACTTCTTCATATTTACCCCTACTTCTAATTACCCCAGAAAAATACGATTGTTTATCCCAGGATATTTTATGATCATTAAGAGAATTATTAAGATTATAAATCATTAATACTCTTGATATAAACTTACTACGGGTTCCTGCCATCTCCAAAATTGGTAACATTTTTGCATAATCCCCAGTCATAGTAAAAAATTCACCATTATATAAAAGATCTTCTTTATTAATTTGATGAAAAAGGCCAGCATAAAAGGTTTTTAGATGACTGGGAACTGATAACATTTCCCGATGTGTATTATTTTTTATTACTTCTTTTGGAATTTGTTTGCAAAAACCAATTCTATTTCCTGGAACTATTCTAAATTGTCCATACGTCATCCAAACATTATTATCTTTATAAATATTGTTTATATAAGATAATACATCATTATTACTAAACCAATCATCTCCATCCAATAAAATTACAAGATCTGTATCCCTACACATATGCATCATGTAATATTGATTTGAAAGGGCATTCATACGCTTTACATTACGTATATAAATAATTTTATCTCTCATACCTGGTATAGATTCAAAATATTCTTCAATTAATTCACTCATGCCGTCATTTGAACAATCATCTGTATATAGAATATGGTAATTACTATATTGTTGGTTCAGAACTGAAAAAAAATGCGTTTTAAAATAAGCTTTATTATTGTAACTAGCTACTATAATTACAATATGCCGTTGCTCTTCCCCAATAGTATGTGTTACTGATTGGATTGATTGACATAGAAATAATACCAATAACCATATTAGAAACGACACTTTTAATCCTATCTTTTTATAAATATAGGGTCACGTTCCATATGTGCAGACATATTTCTTATTTTAAAAAAACCAGATATATCTATTTTTTTTCCCTCATTATAAATAGATAACAAATACTCGGGTGAATACCCTTTCATAAAACGGCTAAGGAACTCATTTTGAACTCTATTCATTGGAATATTGACAACTTTTGATAACTCAAAGCATAGCCCCCTTCTTTTCATTATACGGAAATTTTTTGTATACCATGCACATTCTAGAGGATTTGGGGCATTATAATTTAATTGTTTAAAATCGTTGATAATATCTGCTTTTCGATAAACTGTCATATCAACGGTATGCGGATAAGCCCAATCACCCTCGGATAAATCAAATTGCCATGAAAAAAATCCTTCTTCTTCTTCTCGCAACAAAGGAATTTTTTGAATAGTTTGTGATGGATAACAAAAGCTAAGGTTTTTGCCCAACCTTAAGTAAAAACCATAACAGCCATGCTTTTCCATCGCATTCAAACATACATCAAGATTTATATTGTCTTTAATAATAATGTCATCAACCCCAAATAATATGTATTTTGAAGGAGATTCCTGTAGAGCTTCTAAAGTCAATTGTTTAAAATGATCAGAATTTCCTTGTTTGTACTTTTTAACTTCTGGAAAGTTACTAAAAACTAAATCATAAGCATTTTCAAAGGAAATATCACTTGATCGGTAAATTACTCTTATTGAATTTATGGATGAGATATATTTTGTAGTAGACTCAAGTAATGCATAAAGTTGCAAAGGACGATTGAAAGAAAATATTATAAAATCAGCCTTAGTATATATTGAAAAATATAAGATACAATTCAGAGTGTGAAAAATAAGAATGTATTTGGATATTAGCTTCATTCTATCCTAATAAGAAACTGTATAAAAATATACCTTCGTTACTATATTCTATCAACAATACTTAATAACAGTTCTGCTGATTTTTGATCAGTCAAATTTCCCAAAACCCAAGAACGTGGTGAAAAATCTTTACATATAGATTCATACTTACAAATTAAGCTTTCGAGCTCCTGTAAATTTTGCCAATCTCTTCCAGTAAGCGTAGTAAGCAATGGGCACGCTGATACAATAGAATACCTTCTGCCATGTGCTACTAACTCTTTAGGATTCCAAGCTATAGTAGGAACATCCATAGACCAAGACTCAGCCAATGCTATACCCTGTGATTCGGATCTACTTAAAAATACACAAAATTTTGTTTTCTTCAAAAGTTCTTTGTATTGATTTAATTTATAAGAACCATACCGTAACCTAACTATTTCAAAACCATATTTTTGCAACAATGTTTCAACTTGATTACAAAACGATTCACCCTCATTTTTCCAATACACAATTACTTTTTCTTCAGTTTTATTGAACGAATTCCATTTATCAGGGTCAACTCCTGCATACCATAGTTCAATTTTCCCTTTAAGCCTTGGTTCCACTTCTTGATATGCAATTCTGCACCATTCAGATGGCACTAAATATTTATCAATCTCAGGGCTCGCGGCAATACGATTGTAGTCATCTGCTCTTATCATAAGATTTGGACCTGCTAATAATTTTTTTATCCTTTTAGTTTTTTTTAAATTAATAGCATATCTAAGCTTACTGATATTAGAAATAACGATCACTACATCGTGTAAATCTTGAGGGGCAGGATTGATATTATAATCAAATTCCAGTTTGTCTAATCCTCTGCATAAACTTCCCATAACAGGCCCACCTTTGTCTCCCAAAATAGTTAATCTTTCCACACCTAAGATTGGATAAAAAATCTGAAAAAAGACTATAAATATTAAAGATTTCTTTTTCATTAAGATTTTCCTTTTTTATTTAGTGGCATTAATTATTATTCTATGTTAAAACTTACGGCAAAAAGTGCAATATCTTTAAAAAAAAGATTTAATTATGAAAAAAAGTAACCTTGTCCTTTTTTGCTTCTTTTTCTATTCATATACCTTTAGCGACATTTTTAAAGAAATAATAAAACCTGGCGACTTAATATTTGATGTTGGTGCAAATATAGGCCAAAAGACAGACCTTTTTCTTAAACATGGGGCATCTGTCGTCTGTATCGAGCCTCAATCAGACTGTTGTTTTAAACTGAGAGAAAAATATAAAAACAATTCCAATGTAAAAATAGAAGAAATAGGTTTAGCTAATAAAAAAGGATCTTTAGAATTATTAATTTGTCCTGTTAATACTATTTCTACATTTTCTAATGAATGGGTTAATAATAGTCGATTTACCGAACGTGGATATAAATGGACTGGTAAAAAAATAGTTCAAGTTACCACATTAGATGAGTTAATAAAAAAATACGGCTTACCCCAATTTTGCAAAATTGATGTTGAAAACTTTGAATATGAGGTTCTTACAGGTTTGTCTCAATTAATCCCAACAATATCTTTTGAATTTGCAATTGAGGTTCTTCATAACACAAAGAAGTGTGTAGATTATTTAACATCTCTCGGGTACAAAAAATTTAATTTTGGAGCAGGAGAAAGTAATAAATTTTCTTTGATCGAGTGGGTAGAAGGCAATGAATTGATAAGACAAATAGAAAATTATTCTAAAGTGTACTTTCAAACTAATAATGACCCACTTTGGGGTGATATTTATGCTCAATCCACTTAATCGTTGAAATCAATTCAATATTCCTAGTACAGTAATTAATATTTAAGTTTTTCATGGGGGGTACCGTGGAAAAAAACTGTACTATTTTTCTATTTTTGTTCCTTTCAGCAACAACCTGCCAATCTGAAAATTGGCAATCGTTTAAAGTCTCAAAATGGCTCCTAGAAATCGTAGAAAAGATAATCCCTCCGGGTAAAATCATCCTTGAGTTGCATAGTAATTCTGTAAATCAAAAAATATACGAAAATTATAATGTATATTCTGTCGAATACGATTTGTATTGGCTTAATAAATATAATGCTCAATATATCTATGCACCATTAAAAAACAATTGGTTTGATATTGACATCATGATAAAAGAACTTCCGACATATTATGATCTTTTAATCGTTAACGGTCCAATTGGAGACAAAATGATTGGATTCTATAAACATTTACATTTATTCAACCAAAATGTTCCTATAATTTTCTCAAACATTCTTCGTCCACTTGATTTTGAAACTTTTATTAATGTATCAAAAACATTAAACCGATCCACAGAATTAATTGCGAAAGATACAGTTAGACTCATTGGGATTATTAATAAAAAGAAGTTAATATGAAAATGTTTTTTTCATTTTTATCACTTACTATTACATTGAATATTTATAGTGTAAAACCTTCAACTCATTCGAGCTACCCTTTCCCTGCTGCAAATACCTTTGCAAGTTTTTGCGATCATACCATTCCGGTTAAAACAATAAATCCAGGAAATACAATATTTGTTGACAATTTTGATTTAAAAAAATTTTTCACTGATTTTCATCCTAAAATAAACCATCCGTATATCTTAGTAACTCACAACGGTTGGCATTCTGTCCCAGGAATATATGCTGAATACTTGAAAGATCCTAAAATAATTGCGTGGTTTGGAAAAAATGTAGATCGAAATAATCCTAAACTATTTCCTATTCCTATTGGCCTCACAGGAATGGTTGGTTTTAACAGTAAAAGTATTGTTTCAACAGTTCAAACTGTCAGAAAAAATATGATTATGCCTAAAAAACGGGATAAATTAATCTATTTTAATATGACTCTTCGATGTAATATCCAAGACCGAGGAAGAGCTTTAGAACTACTTTCAAATAAGCCATTTTTCTTTTACTCTTTCAGAAAAAGCTTTCAAGCGTATATGAACGACATGTCACAATTCAAGTTTGCGATAAGCCCATGTGGATTAGGGGTTGATTGCCATAGGACATGGGAAGCACTCCTAGTAGATACTATTCCAATAATTTCCAGATCAGGGTTACATGGCATGTCTGTGACAGGAAATTTTGAAACATTGTTTGACGAATTACCAGTTTTAATAGTTGATGATTGGGATGAAATCACTGAAGAATTTCTTATGAAAAAATTTCACGAAATACATGCGAAAAAATGGAATAAAAAAAAGTTATTTGCAGAGTATTGGTTTAATAAAATAAAACAAGTCAAGCAAGCTTACTTAAATGGTACATTTCTCAAATAAAGGAGTCTTTTAATTTCATTACCAACAAGTATTAATAAATTTACTTATTATTAAAGGTCTTGGAATTTATTATTCCAACCTGATCAATTTCTAATAGCTTTCCGTCCCATTTTGCATTTCTAGGATAAATAACAATTGAATGCTCACCAATTAAAGTAGAAATTTGTGAAAAATGAGACATACTCCGTATTATACAATCAAACTTACTCATATTTATAAGATCATTTATGATATTTCTATTATAATATGCATCTTCTTTGTCTTGATAAGCATATCCAAAAACAATATTTTCTTTACTAAATTTCTTTTTAAAATAATCTATTAAGCTGTCTGGATCTTTATCGTTAGTAAACATATGTACGTAGATTCTTTTTCTTGGAAACATGGTAATTAGTCGTTTTAATTGGTCGATATAATATTGCGTTGGGGGAAACGTTAAAGGCCATGTCATGTCAGCATAATTTACTAAATAAAATGGCCCTGTTCCGCTAAATGGCTTTAAAGTTCGCAGCCTCCAATTTTGCTCTGAATACTGCTGAGAATCGACCGTACCAGGTTTGCGGATATGTATAGCTACAGAGATATCATGATTTGGCATATTAATTGGTAATATTTCATTTTTTGGTTTAATAAGGTCCCTAAATAATTTCTTATATTTTGCATTATCAATCACACCATGCCACTCCATCACTTCATTACTAGCTAAGTATTCATTACCGGTCCATGATGTAAATCTAAATCTTGGGCTTACTACATATAAAGTGTTAGTGTTGTTGGCAATACGATATTGTCTTTCATTTTTTATAGTTACTACCCGAAGTCCTTTGATAAGATTTTGATCATATCTTTTTTCAACACCGTCTAAAACTAGCAGATTTGAATGTGGAAAAGGTTTGTATAATAATGGAATTTTAAATGATTCAGAAACAACTTTTGCACGGCAGTATTTGCACAAGTCATCCCCCAAAAGGGTACCCGGTTCATAAGTTACATAGCTTTGTGAAAATATTGTACAATTTACCAAAAAGAGCCCCACCATCAAAAGGCCCTTGTTAAACCTATTGATCAAGTTACAAGTAAATAAAATTGATATATATTTCTTATTCATCTATTACTTTCACCCATTAGTTATCTGATTCCTAGAAACTTCTTGAAACAACAAATTTGCTGGTTTAAAATTGGAGCATTCTTTAATAATCTTTTCTAATAGATAGCGTGCTCCACCCATATCCCCCATTTGATATAAACTGTTTGCCCAATACCAAAAAACGCGCCAATGGTCATAACCAAGACCTATCACTTCTTCAAATTGCTTACATGCTTCTAGATGCTTTTGATTGTGTTGCAAAATTAACCCGTACCATAAATTATAATGAGGACTTTTGTTATACCAAGACCTCCAGGTCTTTGAAAAATCAACATAAAGCTCATAGAGAGTTATAGCTTCTTCATCGGTCGAAGAAGCTATAATTTTTTCTGCTTTAAGAACATCCCGTAATTTAGCTTCACATCCATCAAATAATCTACTTATAGTACATGCCTTAATAACCGGTGAAAAAAATACAGGCTTAGAAGTTTTATATGCTAACAATATATCACCTAATATTTGGTATTTATAACCGCTATTAATTAATAAATCACAAACATCTTTCAGAAGAGGATAAACTCGCTTTCCAGCACGTTCAATCCGATGACCATGTAATAATGATCCAAAAAGGCGTATATCATCGATTAACACAATTATTTCTTGAAGATTATTTTTTTTGATTATATTAAGTTCGTGTAAAATTGGAGTATATTCACCAGATAAAACTATTTCTTCATTATTTTCTGCATTTGACATACAAGACATAAAATGTCCGTCAAGCCAGAAAACTGTACGACTATTTTTCTTAACAAGCTCTGGTATTAACTGCTGAAAAATGTTTACTGTATCACCATGATATATTCGTATATTGGAATATTTTTTTAAATAGTTGACAGCTCTATGGTAAAAATCATCATTCAGTTCAACCGTATAAACAGTGTCAAAACATAAAGCTGCCTTTGCAGATGTATGCCCTAAGTAAGTTCCAGATTCTATAAAAGTGTCCATAGGATAAAATGAGTTCAATTTTTTAAAAAAAGAAACCCAATCTTTTTTTGGATTCATTAAAGCAAGCTCTTCCGCTTTACTCACTAATAAAGAACTGGACATTAACAGGAGAGTAAGCAACAGATTCATACTATTCTTCATTGGCAAGTACTCCTTTTGAAAATGTACTCCATTCAGTATTAAGTAAAAAATAAATATAAATCAAGAATTGGCTAATATCGGAAAAAAGTTCAATTGAAACAGTTAATCTAAAGCTGTTTTTTCCTTAATAAGCATTAATCATTGAAAAAAACAGCTCTTTCTATGCAAATTAGTAATAAAAATATAAACTTTTTTACTAGGAAACAATATGGTTAAACTTAAAAATATTTATTTTATTTCTTTAATCACCTGTTTGTTGCCCATAAAAGCAGATTTTAATTCGGAATGGGTAGCAATGCAAAAAGTTTATAACGGCTTTCTTAATGAAATACACACATCCTATAACACAGTTTACAATAAGTTAGTTCATCCTGATTGGCATAAAAAGTGTAACTCTTTAAAAGCACATATATTAGGAAACCCTGTAAAAAACTTTTTAATACATCCTACTCTTTTACACTCGATGATACGAAGTAAAAGCATAAAAAAATTAAGTATAGAGGAAAACTTCCTTATTAATCAGGCAAGCAGTCCCACTAAACAAATACTAAGTAATTACAAAGAAACCTCTGTTGGAGGAGTCCCCTGGGCTAATAAATTATTTAACTTAACCGGTAACTCCGTGGGTCAATTATATTTCTTTGGTAATATTCTTGAACTTAAAAATAGAAATATTAAGTTAGTAGTGGAGTTTGGTGGAGGATACGGAAACCTTGCTCGTATCGCTAAAATGTGTATTCCTGATATAACGTACCTAATTATTGATTTACCTGAAATTTGCGCTATACAAAGCCTTTACCTTAATCTTTCTTTACCTGGGTCAACAAAAACTCATCTAAAAGCACCTTCCCACTTTGAGCCTGGGTTTATACATATTGTCCCAGTTTATCTTTTGAATGAAATTAATATAAAAAATAGTGACGTTTTTGTTTCCACTTTTGCAATCACCGAATCAACTCTTTTTTCTCAAAATATTGTGGCCAATAAAAACTTTTTTGGTGCTAGCTTATGCTTTATTGTAGGCTTAGTTTCAAGCCCAAAATGGGTAAATACCAATCCACTTATTATGAGTATTAAAAACGCTTATACTAATTTCTCCATTCAAAAATATCAAAAAAACAATCATATTAACCAAATATATGGGTTACGATGAGTAAGTCTATTTTTTTAATTCTTTCATTATTAACTAGTCAAATCAATACACAAGGAATAATAACTTATGACCCTGAAAAATTAGGAAGAATTGGTGATAGGCTTATGCTCTATACTAAAGCATTATGGATTGCCCACCATTATAAAATACCTTTTCATCACAAATCATTTTCATTCTTGAATGATCATGCAACACTTCAACAATCAGATGATAAAATTAATTTGAAACCTTCTAATCAAGTTGAAAGTTTCCCTCAATTTCCAATCGTTACTATAAAAGATTCAAGTTTAATCAAAGAGGAAGAAAATAAAACGTATAATATAAGTTATTACTATAAAGAATCCAATTGGGCAGACCCACTGGATGTTGTTACTTGGACGGGTTTATCTGACAATGAACAATTTTTAGAAAAGTTAAGAATTTATATTGCTCCTATTTTTACATTTGAAAAAATAACTTTACCACCCGATAGAATCTCAATAGCTCTCCATGTACGCAAAGGCAGTGGTAGCGAGCTACCTTTATGTTCAAGAGCGCGTCCTTGTGCTGATAAACTATGGCCAAAAAAATTCGTTCATGATGAGTATTTTATTGCTCAAATCAAATATATTTCTGAGCAATTAAAAGATCGCCCCATTTATATACATCTTTTTACTGATTTTCATAGCCCATTAC
>SDBT01010624.1_pt1 | contig 14857 bp, 8 predicted proteins | sample 2277101 | NCBI WGS metagenome assembly SDBT01 (sample SAMN10404973, study PRJNA504765) | marine sediment metagenome | isolation source: marine sediment core GS10_PC15, 103 cmbsf | place: Arctic Ocean: Southern Knipovich Ridge | collected 2010
TTGATCCGGGGGAAGGCGTTGGCCTTGGAACCGAGCGCAAGTGGCAAATCTCCAATTTTCAAAGAGCAGAACTTCACTGCCATTCCATACTATGCCTGGGCTCACCGTGGAGAAGGAGAGATGGCTGTCTGGCTTCCGCGCAGATAGTTGCACTCCTGGGCTGGACTATTCCCCTAAGTTAGCTCTAAAAGAGCACTATAAGGATCAACATTTGGTGTGTCGGGTCGCGCCAGAATGGTCCCTGTCCCGGCGAGTTTTTCGTGGGCTGTATCACTCCGTAAAAAATGAAGAAAAGAGAGCATGACAGGGATGGAAAACGAGATCTCAAAGTTCTAGTAATATCAAAAGAAGGCCTGACGTTGTTTCGCTAGTTTAATGGGTATAAAATTTATGAATTGTCAAGCTCTCGTATTTCTCTCCCGGTTTCAGGATGGTCGAGGGAAAATTGGGTTTATTGGGCGAGTCGGGAAAGTGCTGCGTCTCCAAACAGAGCCCATAGTGCTTGTAGTAGACCTTACCTCCTTTGCCTGTTATGGATCCATCCAGGAAGTTTCCTGAATAGAATTGGATGCCGGGTTCTGTGGTGTGGATTTCCATGACCCGGCCGCTTTTCGGATCAAAAAGACGGGCGGCAAGAGCCATCGTCTTGCCACTGGTGTTGATGACATAGTTGTGGTCGTATCCACCCTTGACCTCACTGATTCTTGAACCGATGGCCGTGGGGGTTGTAAAGTACATGGGCGTGTCTTTGACTTCGTGCATCTCACCAGTGGGAATCAAGCCTTCATCAACAGGAGTGTATTTATCAGCGTTAAGCATCAACTCATGGCCAAGGATATCGCCTTCACCTTGTCCGGCCAGAATAAAATAGCTGTGGTGTGTCAGGTTGACGGGTGTTGGCTTATCCGTCTCCGCCTCATAGCTGATCTTTAGTTCGTTATCGTCGGTGAGAGTATAAATGACTGTAACAGAAAGATTTCCCGGATAACCTTCTTCGCCGTCTTTACTAAGATAGGAGAATTTGACGCTGACAGTGCCTTCTGATTGCATAGGTTCCGCCTTCCAGACAACCTTGTCGAAACCTCTGGCACCTCCGTGCAGGTGATTTTCTCCGTCATTAGTTGCCAGTTGATATTCGATTCCATTGAGTGTAAATTGTCCTTTGGCGATGCGGTTGCCGTAACGGCCCACGATTGAACCAAAATAAGGGCTCGAAGTAATGTAGCCTTCGATTGAGTCATGGCCGAGGGTGATATCGGCAAATTGCCCGTCTTGGTCAGGCACCTCGAGTGAAACAAGCGTGGCCCCATAAGTCATGAGTCGGACTTTCAGACCAGTGCTGTTGGTCAGGGTGTACAGTTCGATCCCCCGGCCATCTTGGAGTTTCCCAAAGAGTTCTTTTTTTGTTTTCATCTTTGCTTTTCCTTTCTGTTGAGTTGTTTTGTCGGCCACCGATTGTGATTTGCAGGAATACAACGCCGACAGGACGGCCAGTAAGGCCACCGTTAGACAAAAGGCTAAACAGATTTTTTTCATTGTTGCTCCTTTCTAAGATGTTTTATCAATCCCAGAAAAATCATGTCGCGAATATCGACTAATTATCATATTTTCCATGCTTCTATCTTGTGATGCCATCTCTTGTGAATCCCGAAAATTTCCTGCTTTTCTAGTTTTACGAGTGTTGCACAAAACATAAGTTAACTACACGTTATTTAGCTATACAAAATGCACGAGGTTGTCAAGGGTATTTTTGTTATACCAGAAGCTCGTCTTCCTGGCTGTGGAAGAGGCTTCGATAAAATAGACCTTTCGCCTCAGAGACTGGGCGATGATATACTCACGCTAATTATCTTCTTTGGAGATCGTTTGGGGAAGCAGGCTTAAAAGGAAAAACGAGGGATGCACAGAAAATCTGACGCTCCCTCTCGGGGATAACGGAAGGCGCCGGAGGCTAATTTTCGATTTAAGAACGTGTTATCAGAATAGGCTGGGCAAATCGCAGCGGTAGGCGTTTACGCCCTGGCCAAAGAAACGCCGCTGGCGAGACCGGTGGATCCGATGAGAATCAGTTTGACCAAAGACCGTCTATTCGTTGTGATTACGAGCCTCCTGCGGCATCTCTTTTTTAGTCACACGATCCGCTTGCTGCAGATCGCGATTTCGCATTCCGTCGCGTCTGATTCTTCCGGTCTTTTACCTGATCCTGTTCTCCGTCAGAGGAGCTTCCGTGCTTATGGGCGAGAGTCCGGCCTGTCCAAGCTTGCGATTGAGTTCCGCGAGGTCCGTGTCGACGAGAGCCTTGACCGACGCTTCCAGAGCCATGATCTCTTTGGTCAGGGCTTCGAGGTCCTGCGTCTGTTGGGCCGTCGGAGCGGCGGTGAAGCCCTCGAGCGATCGGCTAAGAGTCGACATCCTCCGCGTAAGCCCGGGGGGGCGCCAAACCAACTGGGGGCTGGATGGTGAATGCCCCAGATTATCCGGCACGTAAGGCGGATTGAGGGCGTCCGCTTTCTTCGAGAGATCGGCGGCTGTGCGCTTCACGTCTGCGGGGATTTTGGGCGCTTCGTGCCCCTTCCAGGCATCCAGGGCCGAGTTCAGATTCGCCTGAAGCCGAGAGATTGTCGAGATAGCCCGGGTGGCCCTGGCATTCAGGTCAGAAGCCCGTATGATCGCCGCGTAACGGGCGGCGCGGTCGGCCGGCGAAATCTGGATCCGCGGGTCCTCTTCGACCGTCACGGGCTTGCTCGCCACCTTTTGTCCGACGATAACCTTCACGGTATATGTGCCGGGTTCGACCATGTGCCCACGCCTCATCCTACGGCCAAAGCCGGCCCTCGCCAAATCGGTAGAAAGGCTTACCCGTAAGTCCCAGGCGGCACGATTGATGCCCGCCTCCTTCGGGCCTTCGAACTCGCTGATTTTCTTTCCCGTCTTGTCCTCCACCGAAATCATGACCTTATCCTGGTCACCGGGTTTCGTTTTCAGAAAATAATTGATGATGGCCCCGTAGGGCATGTTTTCGGCGATGAAGATCTTATGACCCGGACCGGCGTGATCGCTCCGCCCGCCCCCTATCCGCCAGGCTACGGCCTTGCGAATATCGAACAGGGACAGGTCGCTAGCAAGGACTTCTTCGTTCATATGTTCGAGGGGGGTGATGTCGTCGAGGACCCAGATCGAGCGGCCATGCGTGCCGAGGATCAGGTCGTTTTCGCGGGGATGGATAGCGATGTCGAAGACGGGAACGGTGGGGAGGTTGAGCCGCAGCGGAACCCAGTTCGCCCCGCGGTCGAAGGTGACAAAAACGCCTGTCTCCGTGCCGACGAAAAGCAGGTTGGGGTTGCGGTGATGCTCGCGGATGACATGGGCCGTGCCCGTGTCTCGCCGGATTCCGTTCGTGATCGGGCGAAAAGTCTGGCCGAAATCGGTCGTGACATAAACATAGACCTTGAAATCATTCAGGCAGTGATTGTCGAAGGTGACATAAGCCGTGCCCTCGGCGTGGCGGGATGGAACGATGCGGCTGACGTAGACCATTTTCGGCACACCGGGCACGTGGGAGATGACGTTCTGCCACGTCTTGCCGAGATCGCGTGTCACCTGAAGGCAGCCGTCGTCGGTCCCGACCCAGAGGACATTCGGGTTGAGCGGTGATTCGCCGATGGCGGTCGTGCACGGCCAGTTCCACACCCCGAAATTCCGCGAGAGCGTCTTCGCATCGGGCTTCCGGCCCATGGTCGGAAGCGAGTTCTGCTCGACGCCTGTCGTCAGGTCAGGGGAGATCCTGACCCACGAATCGCCGCGGTCTGGCGACCGGTACAGGTATTGCGACGCGTAATAGAGAACATTGTGGCCGTGGGAGGAGATGACGATGGGTGTGTTCCATTGAAACCTATTATGAGGCAGGCCCTCCGGATCGGGCATCCGGATCGACTTCGACTCGTGGGTTCGAAGGTCGCGCCGCGAAGGACGCCCGTCTGGGGTCTCGGTATAGACAGTGTTCGGGTCGACGGGATCGATCAGGGTGAAGTATCCGTCGCTTCCGCCCACCTCGACCCAATCGGCATTCGTGATGCCGATCCGGTGGACTTTGTAGAGGGCCATACTGGGTCCGATCCAGGACCCGTTGTCCTGGAGCCCACCGGTGATCCGGTAGGGCTTCTGCATATCGTAGCCGACTTCGTAGAATTGCCCGGTGGCGATCGTGTTCACGAAATCCCAGGTCTTGCCGCCGTCCCAGCTCCAATTGATGCCGCCGTCCGTGCCCATGAGCATGTGATTCGAATCCCTGGGATTGATCCAGAGACTATGATAATCCGTGTGGATGCCGCGGCCCCGCAAATTATCGAAGGTCTTCCCGCCATCCTCGGAGTAGTAGACCCTGACGCCCAGGACCCAGATGTTCTGGCCGTTGTTGGGATCGACATAAATCGCAGAAAAATATGGCGGGCGGGGGTTGACATCACTCATCCTCGTCCACGTCTCTCCCTTATCCTCGCTCCGGAAGACGCCCGCGTTGGCGTGCTCCACGGTGGCGTAGAGGAGGCTCGAGTTGCGGCGGTACATTGCCAGCCCGATCCGGCCCGTCTGGGTCTCCTTCGGGTTTTCGTCCTCATAAGGAAGACCTTTAGTTAGTTTCTTCCACGTCGACCCGGCGTCCGTAGACTTGTAGATCGCGCTGCCCGGACCGCCGCCGTTGAACCCGAACGAAGTCCTGCGCCGCTGGTAAGCCGCTGCATACAAGGTGTCCGGGCTTCCCGGGTCGATGACGACGTCCGTCATTCCAGTGTCATCGTTAATGAAGAGGACGTTTTTCCAGGTTTTGCCTCCGTCGGTCGTCTTGTAGAGGCCTCGCTCCGGATTGGGTCCCCAGAGGTGCCCAACGGCCGCGATGTAAACGATATCCGAATTCGTCGGATGGATGGCTACGCGTCCGATGTGATGCGTGTCCCTAAGGCCCATGAACTGGAACGTTCGGCCCGCGTCCGTCGATTTATAAACACCGGCGCCCCAGGACGAGCTCTGCCGGTTGTTCGCTTCACCTGTACCGACCCAGAGAATCGATGGATCGGAGGGCGCGAGAGCCAAAGCTCCGATCGAGGCAATCGGCTGATCATCGAAAATAGGTTCCCAGGTCGTCCCGGCGTTAATTGTTTTCCATACGCCGCCCGAAGCCAAGCCGACATAGACGATTTTCGGGTCCGATTCGACGACGGCGAATTCATCGACGCGCCCCCCCATGATCGCAGGGCCGAGTTCTCGGTACTTCAGGCCGCCGAGCGCCTGGCCATAACCGGAGGGAGAAGACTGCCGGGCGACTCCAGCCGACTCCGTGGCGAAAGCCGCTCCTGTAAAACAGATCAAACCCACGAAAAAAACCCACCTCGAAGATTTCGCTCTTATCATGATAACCTCCAGATAAATAAAGAATTTCTTAAAGCCCTACCTTCGGAAAAAGTCCTCGTAAATACTCCCACACCCCAGGATTTAGAATTAGACGGGGATATTTTGGTATCCAAACTTTATAATACCTCGTTTGATGGATGCTGTGCCCTGAATGTTATATCTCTACTCGCCCCTCCTGTCATGTCGCCGTCTACCCACGGGTAAGCCCGTAGAACTCTGCCCTGCGGATTATTAGAACTGGAAACGGGCAGAGATCTTGAAAAGATAAGAATTTGCTTTTCGGCTGTGGTGGCCAGGTGAGGCTTTTTGTGTCGATTTACGCCTTTAACCATCGTGGGGAAATATAAATCACGAAAGAAAAAATGTCAATGGCGGTTGGGAATTGCTCATGGCGGTCAAAAAAGCCGCCGGGCGGCTCAAAAGTGGCGGAAATCAGCCAGACCTCTCCTTCAGGTCAAAGAGAGGGTCATGAGAAATATTCAGCCGAGGTCTCAGCGGCTATCAGAAACTCTTGCGAAGCAACCCGAGGCGGAGGAGGTTTGTCGGCGACAAAGGTCAGCTTGAGGTGGTTGATGATGTGGTCGACCACGGCATAGTCTGTGAGGAAAGAAATGAAGCGCATTTCCCCTGGCATTTGGGACAGCTCAAGGGATTAACCTCATAGACTTTCTTATTTATTGACAATTGGTTCCCCTTTATATGAAAATCAGGTTAAAGGAGGTATGATCATGCTTGGACGTAAATATTTCTTAATTTTATTGGCTATGATAGCAGTCATGTTTGTGGTGTCATTGGGCTCTCAAGAGAAATCAGGGGAAAAGTTGGTCAGCAGAAATTATGAAGAGATTGTTTCTCTATTTAAAGAATTTCGGGAATTCATGAAGCCTGAGATTGTCGACGGTGTGCCCGATTACACTTCTGTGGCCATGGAGCGGCAGTTCAATGAGCTGAAGACCTTCCAGAAGCGTCTTGCGGCCATCGACATCAGCCAGTGGCAGGTGGCACAGCAAATTGATTACCATATCGTCAGGGCAGAGATGAACGGGCTTGAATTCAATCACCGGGTGCTCCGGCCCTGGACTTGTGACCCGGGATTTTACAGTACGGTCCGGCGATTTGAGGAGACTATGGTTGGGGCTATGCGGATCCCGAGGAAGCTACCACTTCCTGAAGATCGGATAGAGGAGTTACAGGCCAAGCTGAAAGCCTTGCCAAAAATACTCGAGCAGGCCAAAGGAAACTTGACCGAAGCGGCCGCAGACCTCGTCCTCCTGGCTCTTAAGATGAAAGAAAGAGAGCACAACATGTTCAGCGAACTGGCTGACAGACTGAAAGGGCACCACCCAGATCTCGTTCCCGATGCTAGACAGGTGGTCGCAGCCATCGATGATTTCCGTGAATGGCTGGAGGCAAACAAAGGCCGTATGACAGCCAAGGCTGGTGTCGGAATCGATAACTACAACTGGTATTTGAAAAACGTGCATCTTTTTCCCTACACTTGGGATGAAGCCTGGGCCATTGTCCGGCGCGAACAGGAGCGGTCTCATGTATTTTTGAAGCTGGAGGAAAACAGGAACAGGAGGCTCCCCTCCTTGGAGCTGGCGACAACCGAGGAAGAGTTCCAGCGCCGCTACAACGAGGCCCAGGAGCACCTGCTGAACTTTCTCAAGGAAGAAGAGATCTTCACGGTACCAGACTTTATGAAGCTCAAGCCAGCACCTTCCTTTAACCGGCCGGGCGGGTTTCGCAATTTCTTCCTGGAATGCCTGGACAGGAATCCTTTGCCGCTGATGGCCCATGATTTTGTCGGACACTCGCCCGATGCCCAGCGGCGGGCCCAGGATAAGCGTCCCATTCGGGGAGTTGGCCGTCCTTATCATATCGCCGGCATACGTGCCGAAGCTTTGGCAACAGGTATGGAAGAGATGCTGACCCATGCGGGTTTGCTCGATGATCGCCAGAGGTCACGGGAGCTGACCTACATCCTTGTCGCTTTCCGTGCGGCACGGGCGGCGGCGGACTTAAAAATGCACAGCAACGAACTGACCTTTGAGGAGGCTCTCCGCTACACCGCAGAAATGACACCCCGCGGCTATGCCAAGGCTGACAGTTTTCTAATTTGGGATGACCTAGAGCTCTATATACGACAGCCGGGCTACGGTATGGGCTACCTGATGGGAAAGATCCAGCTGGAAAAACTGCTCGCAGATCGCTCTCGTCAGCTGGGCGATAAATTTAGTCTCAAGCAGTTCATGGATGAATTCTTTGCTTCGAGTATGATTCCCATATCCCTGATTCGCTGGGAGATGACAGGGCTGGAAGACGAAATCAAGAAATTATGGTGATTGCATATTGATGATTAATGAAAAATTAGCATGACCTCAGCCAGTTCTAGATATTGTCGTGGAAAAAAAGCGATTACATCTCCTTTAAATAGGAGTAAGGAGGGTGAAGAACATGAAAAATAAAAAACTATCCCGCAGGAATTTTCTGAGAACAGTTGGAATAGGGGTTGCGGCAACGGGTCTCTCCAACTGTGGGAAGACATCCGTGCCTTCTGTGAAGAAATCTGACGAAGGATTTGTCTTCCAGACACGGATCAAAGACACTTGGGAAACGGATGTTTTGGTCGTGGGAGGAGGCCCCGCCGGCATCGGTGCTGCCTTGGGTGCAGCCCGGAAAGGGGCAAAGACGCTGCTGATTGAAAATCATGGATTTTTCGGAGGCGTGGCCTCTTACGCTTTGGGAATGCCTATCAATCAGATGCGCCCAAAGAACAAGCCGCGCTCTGATGTCCACGAGTTGCTGATTCAGAAGCTTATCAACCTCGGCGATCTGGCTGTTCGAATTGGCGATCATCAAACCTGGTGCAATGTGGATTACCTCAAGGTGGCCATCCTGGATGCCCTGGAAGAAGTCGGGTGCAAGTATCTGGTGCATACCCAGGCAGTGGATGCGGTCGTTGAGGGCAACCGGATTGTGGGCGTCATAGCTTCAACCAAACAGGGATTGGTGAAAATCAAGGCTAAGGCTTTTGTGGACTGCACAGGCGACGGAGATGTGTCGTACTTCGCCGGGGCAGAAGCCATGAAGGAACTGGGCAATTTATCTCCCATGACGCTTCTCTTGAAGGTGACCAACGTTGACATGGCTGCTGCTAAAAATGTCGACATGAAGAAAGTTGCGGACAAGGCAAGGCAAAAATATCCTCTCATTCCTGAGGAGTGGAAGATACTGGATCACGATCCATCCAGCAACAGCTTCTACATCAACCATTCCTGCACAAGGGACTTGGGCCAGTTCGACGGAACAAACCCGGAAGAGATGACCAGAGCCGAAGCCCTGGCCCGCCACCAGGCACTGCAGATGGTTTATGCCATGCGGGAATTTGGCGGTCAGGCGCTCAAAAGCCTCGAACTCATAGGCACAAGCCCCCAGATTGCAGTCAGAGAAACACGCCGGGTTAAGGGGGTTTATGTGCTCACCGAAGAAAATGCAATGAACGGCCATACATTTGAAGATGTGATAGCTTGGCGAAGTGGATTTCTGGATATCGGCTTTGTTTATTTCGTGGACATGAAGATCCATGACGTCCCCTACAGGGCGATAATCCCAGAGAAACTGGATGGACTGCTGATGGCGGGCCGGTGTATATCGGCAACACACGTCGCGGCTGCAGCGGGAAAGAGCATGGGAAACTGTGTGGGAACAGGACATGCGGCTGGTCTGGCGGCTGCGATGTGCGCCACGAAGAGCTGCACCCCGCGCGAGGTGAATGTGGCTGAATTGCAGGATGATCTGCGAGCCGATCATGTGGACTTTACCATGGGCGGGCAAAATCAAAAAGACCTGGCTGACATCGGATAAAAAGATTTGCTATTGAATTAGCACTAAAACGATTGATTGGGTATGATTCCACCATAGTAAGTACTACGCTGTAGGCCAGGGAATCATGGAGTGGCTTTCCATGTTTTACAAATAAACGGATTTTAGGAGGTTTATAAGATGAAACAGTATAAGTCTATTGCTTTGGCCTCGCTTCTTCTGGGGATGCTGGCCGTTGCCGGGCACTCAGAAAGCCGGAGACTTAAGGGGTCCGGTAGCAGCGATTACCAGACTCTGGTCGACCTGTTTCACGAATTCCGCGAATTCCAGAAGCCTAAGGTTGTGGACGGCGTTCCTGACTACACTGCCGCAGCCATGGAAGAGCAGCAGCGGGAGTTGAAAGATTTTCAGAAACTCCTTGCGGCCATCGATATCAGCTCCTGGCCGGTCTCTCAGAAGGTGGATTACCATCTGGTCAGAGCTGAAATGAACGGGTTGGAGTTCGACCACCGTATTCTCCGACCGTGGTCACGTGATCCAGCCTTCTATGTCACAATCAATTTCCAGTTCGGCACTAAAATGCTTGGGGCCATGCGGATCCCGAGGCGGCTTCCCCTTCCAGAAGATAGAATTGTGCCATTCCGGCTGAAACTGCGAGCTGTGCCCAAGATCCTGGAGCAGGCCAAGAAAAACCTGACGGAGAGTGCAGCGGACCTGGCTCTATTGGGTATACGTTCCAAGGAAAGAGAAAAAAAGATTTATTCGGACCTTATAGAGAAACTGAAAGCCCAACATCCCAATCTCGTTCCTGACGCCGAGAAGGCTCTGGCCGCTACCGAGGATTTTCTTATCTGGCTGAAGGAAAACAAGAGCCGGATGACCGCCCCGGCTGGGATCGGGATCGAAAATTACAACTGGCATTTGAGGAATATTCGTCTTCTTCCTTACACCTGGCACGAGCTGATTACTATCTGCGAAAGGGAATACGAGCGGGCTATAGCCCACATAAGACTAGAAGAGCATAAAAACAGAAAACTCCCCCGCTTTGAGCTTGTGACCACGGAAGAGGAATTCAAGCGTCTTTTTAACAGCTCCCAGGAATATCTCCTGAACTTTCTTAAAGAAGAAGAGATAATGACGGTTCCCGATTTCATGGTCCTCAAACCCGCTGGATCTTTCCGCCGCTCAGGGGAAAGGGACTATTTCCAGCACATTCTGGACCGGGATCCACTGCCCTTACAGCCGCACGACTTTGTAGGGCATTCTCCGGACGCTATCAGGCACAACCAGGATAAACGTCCCATCCGGGGCACCCGTCGCCTTTATTTCATCGACGGCATCCGTGCCGAAGCACTGGCCACTGGCATGGAAGAGATTCTGATGCATACAGGACTTCTGGATAAGCGCCCCAGGGCCAGAGAACTCACCTACAATTTGGTTGCCTTCCGGGCTGCCAGAGCCATATCGGACCTGAAAATGCACAGCAACAAGCTGAGCCTGCTGGAAGGATTTCGGTTCAACATCGAAAAGACGCCATACGGCTGGCTTCCTGAAGACAGCCCCACCATGTGGCACGACATCGAGCTCTACATGCGCCAGCCTGGATACGGAGTTGGATACCTTATTGGATCGGTCCAGCTTCAGAAATTAATAGCGGACCGGGCTCGTCAGCTGGGAGACGCCTTCAACCTGCGCAGCTTCATGGATGAATTTTTTGCGGCGGGAATGATCCCTATCTCCCTCATCAGGTGGGAGATGACTGGGCTGGACGACCGAGTTCGAAAACTCTGGTAAGACCGTCCTTTATTCCGTAGCTAATAATTTAGAGGATGTTGGGAATATTGTCACCTTCATATGGCTCAATCTTGTGAAGAATATAGAGAATAGAGGAGTAAAATGAAAAAAAATGTACACGTTTTTAGGCTCAAATTCATGGGCTTTTGGCTTTCCTGCCTGATCATCGTTTCCTTCTTTGTGACATCACTTGCCATGAAAGCGAACCCACAAGAACAGGTTCATAGTGTCAAAATCGATGTTGACACGACCAAGCTTGGTCAACCGTTGCACCATGTCTGGCCATATTTCGGATTCGATGAATGCAATTTTGCCGTAGCAGCGGGCGCAAAGGAGCTGATGAATACCCTGGCAACAGCAAACCAAGAGCCGGTCTTTATCCGCAGCCATTTTCTGTTGAATACGGGGGACGGTGTTCCAGCTCTGAAGTGGGGTTCAACGAATGTTTATAAAGAGGATGCCGAGGGGAATGTCATCTACGACTGGACAATCATGGACCAGATCATGGATGCGGTTGTGAATTCAAGATGTCGACCCTTGATTGAAATCGGCTTCATGCCCAAGGCGCTTTCTGTCAAGCCTGAGCCCTACAAGCATGTTTATCCGCTCGATTACTGGGCGGGCTGGGCTTACCCGCCAAAGGACTACAAAAAGTGGGGAGGGCTGGTACGAGAATGGGCAATCCATAGCCAACAAAGATACGGAGCCATCGAGAAGACATGGCTATGGGAATTGTGGAACGAGCCTGACATTTTTTACTGGCAGGGAACGTTTGAAGAGTATTGCACCCTGTTTGACTACACTGAGTATGCCTTACATGAAGTGATGCCCGGCGCCATATTAGGCGGTCCCCATACCACAGGTCCGGCCTACCCCAAAGCAGAAAAATTTCTAAGGGATTTTCTGGAGCATTGTGTAGGTGGGACAAACTCCGTCACTGGGAAGAAGGGGACAAGGCTCGACTTTGTAGGGTTTCACTCCAAGGGAAGTACGAAACTTGTCGATGGACATCCCCGAATGAATCTTGGACTCAATCTCAAGAGCAACCAGCGTGGTTTCTCTGTTGTGGCTGAATTTCCGGAATTCCGGAATACACCGATCATCATTGGTGAGTGTGATCCAGAAGGGCTTGCCGCCCGTTCGTCTACCGTCTATCCCGCCAACGGATACCGCAACAGCAGTGCTTATGCTGCTTACGAAGCCGCACTGATGAAACACACGCTGGATCTCGCGGATCAAACAGGGATCAACCTTAAGGGGGTCTTGACCTGGGCCTTTATGTTTGACGGAAAGGATTATTTCGAGGGATTTCGGACTCTGGCTACAAACGGCATCCACAAGCCTGTTTTGAATGTTTTCAAGATGCTGGGCATGCTCCAGGGATACCGGGTTCCTTTAATAAGCAGTGGTGCCCTGGGGACAGACCGAATCATGGAGAAGAAAGTTCTAGAAGTACCGGATATCGACGGACTGGCTACAGCGACAGAAGAGATAGTCCAGGTGTTGCTGTGGAATTATCATGATGACATCATCTCCGCAGCGGCATCTCCGGTCAGGCTGACGATCAAAACTCTCGCAGATGCGGGTTCAAGAGCCCGGGTCATCCACTACCGCATCGACGAGAACCATAGCAATGCCTTTACGCGGTGGCTGTCCATGGGCAGCCCAAAAACGCCTTCTCAGGCCCAACTTTCCGAGCTCTATGCGGCCGCAGAGCTTGAGCTGCTGGATTCGATCACTTATCTGGATGTCCGAAACGGCAAGCTCCGGCTGGATTTTGACCTGCCGCGGCACGGGGTCTCTCTGATAGAAATCCGCTGGATTCGCTGAAGAAGCAGAAGATTCGGCTAAAGCGATTGAGAGAAGCCTCGGACTATTTCTGGGACCTTTTCATCCTTTCATAGAGGACCAGGTCAAAAATCAAAATGCCCCTTCCCACACCAGCGAGATCACCTTTTCTTGCATACTGGAATGCTATATACCGGCCGTCATCACTGATTACTGGGTTGGTCGCTTTATAGCCCGGATATTCAGCAAAATGTGTCAGGCGCTCCGTATGGCCTGATCCATCCAAACTCAGCTTGTATATGTCGTCGTAGTCAATCCCTTTGGGATTATGCTTGTCACATTCAACCGTTGTGTATTTACCGTCGGGAAAGATGCCTTCTGGCTCATCATATTGGTTCGGGGCGTTCGAATAATTAATGACCCGGAGAGTCTCGAGATCGATTCCCGCCACTTCCGTTCCCTGGTAGCCGTAGGCGCTGAAGATTAGTTCCTTCTCATCGGGAGGACGAAAGTTTTGAGTTTCAGCATCACATTTGAAGGGTAGGTTCTTCTCTTCAATGATCTTCCTCATACCTGCTAGCTTAGGGATGCCGTTTTCGTATTTGATATCGGCCATATAAAACGCCTCTCTCATGATCCAGGCAATCCGCATGCGTGTTCGTGAAACAGCAGGCCCCTCTTTGCAATGCACACCAAGGGCGACTGGCGGTCTGGAAAGATCTTTTTTTAGAACGGACAGCTCCGCATTCTTTTCATTCCGGCTCTCCCACGGATTTTGGCTGTCGAAATGCTTTGCTCCGGACAGTAAGATATCTCCGTTGCTCAGATAAAGGGCACGGGTGTACCCTTCATGAAAATAGTGATGGGTCATCGGGCGGATGATATTTGTCTGAAGGTCGATTTCGTAAACGTCCCCGAAGGTCTTTTCAAGAAACAGCATACGTTTGCCGTCATGGGACCAGTCTGCCCTCTGTCCAAAGTGAGAAACCTGCTTGATATAAGGAGGCAAAATATCGAGAGGAGAGCTTTCCTCATTTATCTCAGGTTCCTGAGACATAGTAGCTCTGCCAGAGCAAAGTAGAAGCAGAGCAGGAACAACAATAAAAATCAAACCGATGATCTTTCTATTCATGAAACGCTCCTTTATGCATTGGAGTAACCGGCTTGCTTCTGTACACACTCGATGAAAGCCAGTATGTTCTCCAGAGGCGCATCGCCTCCTACCGCATGGGAAGGGGAAAGGATATAGCTTCCGTTTTTCCCCATCTCGATCAGCTGTTGGGTCTCTGATCGGACTTCTTCCACAGATCCGAAGGGCAGGGTCTTCTGAACGGACAGTCCGCCCCAGAAGGCCAGCTGGCCTTGATGTTTTTTGAAGATCGCATCGATATCCATCACTTCCGGCTGGAAAGGATTTAAACAGTTGAGTCCTATCTCGATCAGATCATCGAAAAGCTCATCCACATCCCCGCAGGAATGGATAAAAACATACTTTCCCGCCTCTCTTACCACACCATACATTCGTTTCAGCCCAGGATAGATGAATTCCCTCCAGCAGGGATACCCCATCAAAAGCCCCCGCTGTTGGCCCCAGTCGTCGCCGAAATAGACCGCGTCGATGTCATACTTCAAGGCTTCGTGAACCTGAGCGATGTTGTAATCGGCAATGGCGTTCAAAAGATCATGGACAAACTGGGGATTCAAGTAGAAATCAAGCATCAGCTTTTCAAAGCCACGGAGGGTCCATGCCCTCTCGAACAGAGAAAACCCGATGGAGTACAGCCGGAAACAATCCTCATACCGGGCAATTTTCTCTAGAATATCATCGAAGAAACGATGATCGAGCGGATCTGGGAATTCATAATTTTTGAGTGTAGGCTCAGTCAAGACACATCCTTTGACATTCCCGATATCCTTATCTATGCTCCGATCCCACACAACCCCGAACACGTCTTGATAAAGGTTGTCGCTGAGATCCGTGAAAAAACCAATGGCGCTTCCCAGTTCCACTATGTGGTTGTGGAGGAGTTTCTCTAGATCTGGA
>SDBT01010625.1_pt1 | contig 14855 bp, 12 predicted proteins | sample 2277101 | NCBI WGS metagenome assembly SDBT01 (sample SAMN10404973, study PRJNA504765) | marine sediment metagenome | isolation source: marine sediment core GS10_PC15, 103 cmbsf | place: Arctic Ocean: Southern Knipovich Ridge | collected 2010
GAACGATTCGACACGCGAGTTACTCGATGTTCTCTGTTGCTCTCCTGGCTGGTCTCGCGCAGACGGTAGCCTTTGCGTTGACACTTGTTAGGGAGAATCGCTGCCGTGGGAATCCAGGCTAGTCGGGAGTTTCTGACCGACGTACTGAATCCTATCCCTAAGGGATGATTCGCGAACACGAACAGGACATCTTCCAATTCGCGTCGCTTCATCTCGGTTGTTATCGTTTTTTGACTCTCAACAGTTGGCGGATGCGTCGCCACGTGCTGCTGTGATTGAGCTGGGATACTCTCCGCGATTCTTTCCGACGTAAAGAACCACCTCGACTCGACCTTCCACAGGAACAATTGAAGAGCCGGAGTCATGACGATGAGAGAGGAAAAAAATAGCACCCACCTTTTTCGTCGGTCTCGGAATGCGTATAGAAGAAGCGCCGCCATTGCCGCCATGAAGCCGGCAAGGGCCGCCCTCGAGAAAGTCAACTGCAGGCACGCATACAAGACTGGAGCGGCGACCAGGAGATAGCGCCTTGTCCGGAGTTGGGTGTCCAGGTATAGCAGGGCCATGATTACCGCGAGACCTAAAATGAGCAGGCCCGCCAGCGAGTTGGGGTCCGGGTAGAAAGCGAATGCCTTGCGCAAATTGATCTCGGTCCACCATATGTATTTCAGAATCCGGGCTTCCGAGACCACCGGATTCCCCAAATAGCTGAAAAAACGCGCCACCGGTGTCTGGACAGAGAAGCCGAACGCAACTTGAAGAACACCAAAGGCCGCCGATATGCAGGCCGCTCCTATGAGGGCGGCGAGCATGCTCTTCAACCACTTCCTGGACACGACATTGACCACCATCCAGAAAACGCACACGTGAGCTATTCTCTGATAGAAGTCGAAAAAGGAAGTTTTCAGTGGGGCGGAGAAGAACACGACCCCCCGGAACATGGCAATGAGCCCGAAGACGATCCAAACCAAGAGCAATCCATCGAGAGGCGTGACCCGGAATTGCCGTTTCTGCAAAGCACGGAAAAGAGCGTAAGCAAACAGTGCAAGGAACATCAGGTCGAAGTGGGCCCAGATGCTGGGAGATATCGACCTTCCCGCGTCCGGAAACAAGGCGGCGATGAAAACGAGCGTCACCAGGCCCCACCGCACGCTCCGGCTGGCGACAAGGCAAACGAGCAGAACGAGACCTATGAAGAGCTTCAGAACGATACCGGCGAGCATACAAATACCTTCCGGTAGATTTCGAGATACGTTTCGACTCGGCTCCTGGACAAGTACGGAGACGCCCGTTGCCGCGCGTCGCTCCGATAGGTGCGTCGTCGATGCGGGCTCCAACGAGCGTTCGCCGCAATCTTGGCCGAAAGACGGAGAGGATCGTCCGGGGGCGCATAGCCAGCGCAGTGGCCGGCGATTTCCCGATGAATCGGGATATCGGAAAGGATGAGGGGAGTTCCGAAACCAAGGCCCTCGGCAACCGGATAGTCGAAGCCTTCGTCCCAGCTGAACTGAACCAGCGCCGTTGCTCGGCGATAGAGCTCGCCTAGAAGCCCATCGTCGACCCGGCCTAACCAGTGGGTCTCCGCCGTGGAACTCCGCAGCCGAGCGAGGAAACCTGTTTGTTTCCAACCATAGGAGCCCACCAGAACCCAGGGCAGGCCAGTAGTCGGCCAACTCAACTCGACCGCCGCCAGTGTTCGCTCGAGGTTTTTGCGAGGCTCCAGCGTACCGACCGTCAAAAGAAAGGGCTTTTGGCAGAAAGATGGGACTCGCCCTGGTTCCGAAAGAGGAGGGAGCTCCTCCAAGAAAGGATAGATTGCAGTTACGTCCGCGCTAGAGATTCCGAAACGATCCAACAGCACACTGCGAACCGTCTTGCTGGGCGTGATGATGTGACGGGCACGGCGAAGTCCCGACAGGAGGACCCATCGGTCGTAGTACTTCATCCATCCGTGCTTTCGGGTCTCCATACGGTCGACGAGCGTAAGATCGTAACAATGGACCACCGTGGGCACCTGCAAAAGTGGTGGCACCAGGTAGTTCGTGGAATGGAACCCATCGACACCCCATCGATGTAGGACCAGAGGCAACGTGAGCTGTTCGGTTATGATGCGTCGCGCCCACCCGCCGAATGCGCTCGCGATTCGACGACCGACGTGAAGCGTCGGCGGAGGAGCACCGGCCGGTCTCTCGCCAAAGGTAAGAAGCTCTTCATCGCCCAGAGTCGAGCGCAAGCTGCCAAGCAGGGTCTGAGTATTCCTCTCTATTCCACCCAGGGTCGGTCTCGCGTCGAAAGCTATCTTCAACATGACCTCGGAGCTCTTGCCATGGAAAGAAGACGGTTCTTCCCCAGCTCAGCCAGACACAGAGCGCCGATCGCAAGGGCCAGAGGAAGGAGAACCACGGGGCTACGGTGGAACTTGCCCCACTTGCGATAGTAGGTCCACATGGCTTTGTAGAAATGAACCGTCGTGGTTGCGTCACGGATGCGCCCCGAGCCTTTGATGTGCAGAGCGGTCACCGCCGGCCAGTAGAGGATGCGGTAGCCCGCCAACCGGATGCGCCGACATAGATCGAGGTCCTCGCCGTACAAAAAGAACCGGCAGTCCAAGAGCCCTCCGGCGGCCTCGAGCGCTTCGCGGCGTAGCAGTAGGAAAGCTCCGGTTCCACTCCCGATCTCATGGGGCTTGGAAGGGTCGAGATGGGTCAAGTTGTAGCCGCCAAACCTCCGATCTCCGGGAAAGAGCCGTTGCAGGCCAATCTGCTTCGATAAAGCGGAGAAGAGATTGGGATCGGATCGGCGGGCCGCCGGATCGATCCTGCCGGAAGGCAGCATGAGCTTGCAAGTCGCAGCTCCGATCTTCGATCTTTGGTCGAGAAGGCAGATCATCTCCCCAAGGGTATCGTTCTCGAGGAGGACATCTGGATTCAACAACAGCACGTAAGGTGTCTTGCCGGGAAGTATCTCGAAAGCGAGGTTGATCCCAGCGGCGTATCCGATGTTGCGGCCGACGGAAGCGACGCGAACCTGCGGGTACCGTTCGGCCCAGTCGAGCCCGGTATGGCTTCCGTTGTCGATGATGACGGCGGTGAAGTCGCGGAAGCGCGAGCTCATGAGCTTGTCGAGGCACTCGCGCAGCAGACGCTCGGCCCGGTAGTGGACCAATGCTATGGCGAGCCGGGGAACGTCTGCCGGCGCGACCGCCGCCCGATGCGGTCCAGTAATCCCCTCAGATACCCCAACGACTTGGAAGCATCCATGATGAGCAGCAGCGGAAGAAGCAACGCGGCGGCGCCCAGCCGTTCGGTCACGGTTCGTTGCCGGATCTCCGGGCGGAAAGAGCCGATTGCCGTCAGGCCGAAGTAAACGATCCATAGAGCAATCACCATCACAATCATCATGCCGTGACCGTGCGAAAAACAGACCATGGCAATGAGACCCAAGTAAAAGGCGAACCGTAGAAGGTGTCGCCCGCTGTGCATCAAGGCACGACCGTCGCCTCGCATGTAACAAAAGTGTTGCAGCAGAAAATTACGCCATGTGGGACGCATCTCCCATTCGACGACGGCGTCGACCCAAACTATCTTTCGGCCGTCCCGTCGCCACTGAGAGATGAGCCACGTGTCCTCGCCGTGGTCGAGCCAGACTGGAAAGGGTGCTTCAGAGCAGATTTTACGGTGGAATGCCAGGCACCGACTCGATAGCGCCCTCTCCCGCCTGAGTGGGATCGGACCGGCAAACTGATCGAGAAGCACCCACTGAGCGATGTCAAAAGAGCTTCGGATCAGAGGCAGCGTCTCGCCGGTCGAAATGTCTGCTTCGCCCCGCTGCAATGGAGCTACCAGTCGCTCCAACCAAGAAGGGGTAGGGCGGCAGCCTGCATCGGTGATGGCGACGATGTCGCCTGAAGACGCCGCCAGGGCTTGGTTCCGCCCGTCGGCAATGTTGCAGTTGAGCTCCAGGACCTTGCAGGACGGCTCGCGCCGAAACTTCTCGACGGTGCCGTCGGTAGATCCGCCATCGACAACGACCCACTCGTCCGGCCTACGGGTCTGATGACGAATCGCCTGGATGAGCGCGTCAGCAGACCCGGCTTCGTTCTTGACCGTAGTGATCAACGATATCCTCATAAAGATCTACGATCCGGGGCCGCAAGGCCCGCCAACTATGAAAACGCTCGACAGTCTTCCGGGCATTTCGTGCGAGAGAGCAAACCCCTGCTGGATCACGAAGCAGTTGAATGACACTTTGCGAAAGCTCGGCAGGAGTCGCGGCTTCTATGTAGTCTTTGCCCTGCTGAAAGGCAAGACCTGCTGCACTCACCGGAGTCGCTACAATGGGAACCCCGTAGGCGGCGGCCTCCAGCAGTTTCAAACGGCTACCTGCTCCCCACCTCAGCGGGCAGACGAGCACACTCCCCGAGCGCCAGAGAGAGGCAGCGTCGTCGAAGTTCGCCCGCACACAAACGCCGTTGCCAGCAAGCGCACGTATGGATCTTGGGGGATTCTTCCCCGCAATGGTGCAGCTTACGTTCGGAAGGACGTCTCTTACGCGGGGAAATATCTCCTGCGCCACCACCCGTGCGGCATCGATATTGGGAGCGAATCCGAGGTGCCCGACGAAGAGCAGAACAGGATGTTCGACGGGTCTGGGAAGTGTGAAGGGGTAGTCATCCGGGTCGACGGCGTTGGCAATTACGTGAACGCGTTCCGTGAATCGTCGAAACCAGGAAGCTTCCTCTTCTGATACCGCCACCACCGCGTCAACCCTTCCGGCCAAGTTGCTCTCCGCCTTCTTCATCATTGTCGCCTGCAGCTTTTGCAGCGGATTAACCCACTGCGCCTCGGCACCACATAAAATGCGGCTTTCGACGTTGTGGGCCGAGTAAATGGCGGGAACCCGCCGCGTCAGAGCCTGTACCAAGAGAGGTGCGGCGCCGATGTGCTCGGCCTGAACCACGTCCGGGCGCCACTTCTCAATCCTCATGCGGACAGCGCGGGCCATGTCTGGCTCGTGAGTTGTTTGGATCAGGTAAGGAGCGCCGCTCGCGAGAGACCGGACGAGATCCTTGACGCGTCGCGCGTGGTGGCGAGGCGAATGAATGATGTCGAGGAAAGCGCAGGAGCCGACGAGTTTTTGAAGGGCGTTCGTCTCCTCCTTGGAGCGGGTCAGGACAACGAGAGCCAAGTCCAGGGAGCCAATGAGCGATCGGATCCAACCCCAAGTGCGAAGCGACGTTCCCGAGTTGGGAGGGAGAGGCGACTGCGTGCAGAGAACCAGAAGCTTCACGGATCCTGTTCCCTCGTCTTTCCGCCCGTCGTTTCTCGAAAGATCTTGGTCATTGTCGACGAAAGGGCCCGGTAGCTGTGTCTTCGAGCGTATTCGTGATTCTGCCGGGAGAGCCGCTCGAGTCGCTCCCTATCCCCAACCAGATTTTCGATGATGCTCGGCCAGAGCATTTCGCTTCCAAACGGCAGGAGCTCGATACCCGCACCCGCTTTCTTCATCTCGAGAACGGGCGAGAGGTCGGTGGCCACGATGGGGATTCCCAAGCCTGCCGCCCAGGATAGAGTTGCCGAGCCGGAGACCCAACGAAACGGAAAGACAGCGATGACACCGCGACACGCGGCAGCTTCCAGCTCCGCGCGGGGGAGGTAACCGCCCACCTCGACTCGACTGTCGACACCGCTTTGCCTCCATCGTGTCCGAAGCTCTTCGAGATACTGCTCGTCTGCTTGATTCTGCGGCCCCCCTGCCAATATCCACCGGCGTTTGCGGTGAGCGGTCAGGACGGGAATCAGGGACTCGTAACCCTTGTGCGGTTTGATGAATCCTGGGGTCACGAAGAGAAAACGGTCAGACGCGCGGTAGCTCCACTGATGACAACATTCCGGCACTGGATGAAGGGTGTAGCTTACGTGGTCTACTCCCACAGTCTTGGCTAGCTGTGCGGCAAGCTCGGCCGTGTGTACCACCCAATGCCGGCCTCTTTTATACTCCGCGGTCTCCCACGTTCCGAAGAAAGGAAGATAGGCCATGTCCCGCAAGAAGTCGTACAAACGATACCGAGTAGTCGTTTGCCAGCGAGGGATCAACTTCGGCAAAGCGGCGTGTGCGGTCACCACCGCGGGTGGACGAAGACGGCGCATGAAAGTGGCAAAACGATTTCTGTAAGGTTTGATGGTGTGAAAGAAGGAGTATTCGTAGTTTACATGAACGACATCGAACTCGTCCGTGATGGATGCAACGCTCCTCCAAGCCTTTGGGGATGAACAGCTCGGAAAAGGTATGTGATGTATTTGAACGTCGCTCGGATAGGCGTCTGCCAGGAGCCTCGTGTAATCGGAAATCCCACACCTCGCTCGAGCCGGCGCTGCAACGGCGACTCGGATCATGCGCCGGCCCTTTCCCGCGCGGCCAGAAACGCCCAGAGTCGACCGAGCTCGCGGCGACCGACGAAACCGGTTGCCATACATACCGAGACGTAAATGGTGATAAACAACAAACCGCTGACGCTGAGGTTCAACATCGCGTCTCCTCGAGTTGCGGCGGGCAGCCAACGACCCACGAAGAAGGTCGGCAGAGCTGCAAGCACTGAAGCGACGATTGGAACGACTCCGACTTCCTGAAAGAGCTCTAAAGAAGACAGTCCCAACCGTTGATGAAATCGCCACGCCAGGTACCAAGCTCCCAAAAAAAGCGCCAGCGTGGTGCCGAGCGGCGCGCCCAGCGGACCGAATACGAGAAGGAGGATCAGACTCGAGACCACATTTGTCAGGAGCTGCAAGACCGCCTGTCGGCTCTGGATCTCGGGATGCCCGACTCCCTGGCAAACATAGGCCATGGCATTCGAAAGTGAGTTAACCATGTAGCCTCCCGCCAGGATGACCAGGACCATGGAGGCTTCGGGCTCCGGCCGACCCAGCCAGGCCGTCAGCACGACCTCCGCATTCGTCGCGAGGAAGACGAAGGGTGCGACACCGACGAGGAAGAGATAGCGAGATCCGGTCCGATATATCTGGATCAGTCTCTCCCGTTCTCCCAACGTGTCCAGCTGGCTGGCTGCGGGCAGCAAGCCGGCGGCAAGCATGGGTTGGAAGGAACCGGTGTTTGCTACCAGACGCAGGCCAAGCTCGTACGAGCTAACCCAGGAAAACACGGCAAAACGGCTCAAGAGGAACTTGTCCAGGTGTCGATTCACCGTGGCGCAGATTGTGCTGACATGGAGCTTGAGTCCAAAGGAAAAGAGCCGCGCGAACCACGCATTGTCGATACGGCGAATGGAAACCGAAACCGGTCCGACGACCGACCGGGCCACAAAGATGCTGCTTATGTAAAAGAAGCTGATGCTCAGTGTCTGAGCCACCGCCACGCCTAGGAGCCCTGTCCCGCTCTCCAACGCAAACACAGTCATCGCTGCACCCAGGATCAAGGCCACGACGCCCAACTTGTTGGTCAGGTCCATTCGCTGCGCGGCATCGCACATGGCCGGGAAAACGGCAAGGATACTGCTCACGAAGAACCCTGCCATGGCAATGAGGAGCACCCCGAATGCTTCGTCACGCAACGGCGGAGGAATGGCGAGGAGGGTGATGATGTGCCTTCCGACGAATACGAAGAGCGGGCCTACGGCGAGAGTGAATCCGCCGTAGTAGAAGAGGGCGGTGGAGAGAAGTCGGCTCATGCCTTCCATGTCGTGGCGGGCCTGGACCTCCGCCATGAACTTCGTAAAGGATGTCCGGAAACCGAAGTCCAGGAAACCGGCGATCCCGGTGACCAATGGGACCAAGGCCCAGAAACCGAAGCGGTCTCTGCCCAGTTGGTGGAAGAGGTAAGGTGTCATGAACAAGCCGACGAGGAGGGTAGCCAGCCTTCCTCCGGCACCGAACAGCGCGTTGCGTATCAACTGAAAGTGTAACCGCTCCAACGACCTAAGCTCCTGATCCTTGCCAGTGGAATTGCTCCCGCAATCGCGCCCAGGCAGTCATCATGTCGGAGGCGAGCTTTGGATCGCGGCCGCGTCGCCAGAGGTGGAGAAGCTCCAACAGGGCGCATTCACCTCCGATTCCGATGATCAGCAGGAGTTGTAGCAACAGCGACTTGACACGTCCGTTGTGCTTCCGGTGATAGCGATGAAATCCACGCCAGAAGTGGTATAGATGCTGGTCTCGCATTTCCAGGCTTGCGCCTCCCAGGTGGCGACAGCGAAGCCGAGGGCAGTAGAGCACCCGGCCGCCGGCAGCCCGGATCCTTCGGCAGAAGTCGGTCTCCTCCCAATAGAGGAAAAAGCGCTCTGCGTCGAAGAGCCCCACGCGCTCGATGTATTCCTTCTTCAATGCGAGACAAGCACCTTGCACCATGGCACTATCCACGATGGGCCGCCCGTCCTTCATGTCGAGAAAGTAGTGGTCATCGAGCCATCGAGGCGAGAAGACCCGTCCAACAAATGTGTACTCGATGAGTGCCGTCAGCATCCCGGGGTCGCGCCGAGTGGCCGAAGGTTGGCTGGGAAACTCGTCGCTGAAAGGTACCAGTGCGGGACCAGCGACGGCGGCGCCGGCTTTCGTTTCGAGGACATCAACGAGTCCAGAGAGACACCCCGCCTCGATCCGAGCGTCTGGATTCAAAAGGATGACGATCGCTTCGCGCGACCGCTCCAGGCCCAAGTTGACTCCTCCGGCAAAGCCGAGGTTCCGCTCCGTCGGGATGTACTGAACTGAGAGGCCGAACTGTTCCAGCAGTCGCGGGAGATGTCGATCAGGACTGTTATCGACAATGAGAATTTCGGCCGGAAGCTCTTCGGGGCGAGATTGCAGATCGATCAAGCAGTCTCTCACGTGTGCCTCGGTCCGGTAGTTGACCAGGATCAGGCTGGCTTCAAGCACGCCGGAGTCTCCTTCCCTCCCAGAGGATCAAACCCTGGTGGAAGGCATACATGATGGAAACGAGAAGGCCGCAGACACCATCTTTACGGGCTTGGTTTTTGACGTAATAGAAATGTAACAGATGGATAGGAGTGGTCAATACACTCTTCAGGGATGGCGCGGTGGCGCAGGTCCTCGCCTCTATCGGCACGTAGTGACGGATACGCCGGACCCATTCTCTCCAGCTCCTCACATTGAGATGGACGAGAGAGGAAGATAGACGTCCCACCGAACCTTCGACGGCCATGCGCTGGTGGAGTTGGTTGCCCTCGAAATGACCCTTCCCCTTACGGACGAGACGGAGTTGGTAGTCTTGACCCAGAAGTCTCACGAAATGTCCCCAGAAGAGATTGACTCGGGGTATCTCGTAAGCTGTCTCGGCGGGGCGGCTGGACAGCAAGGCATCGATCTCCAGCCGCAGCTCGGGCGACAGCCTTTCATCGGCATCAAGAAACAAGGTCCAAGTCCTTTGGGAAACTTGGGCAGTCCGGTTCCGGGCCACGTCGAAATTGCCTCCTGAAGCGAAAATCGCCTCTCGATCCTGAGATACGATCTTGGCCCCGTACCGTTGGGCGATGACGACCGTGTCATCTTGGCTCCCGCCATCGGCGACGATGACTTCTGCTTCGGGAGGGAGACTCTCAAGAGCGGCGGGCAGTAAAGACGCCGCGTCTTTGGTGATGATGACGACGCTGAGTTGTTTGAAACCGTTCAAAGGCCACTCCTTGTCGACGGATTCTTCGTCTCCGATCCTATAGATACCGCAAGGGCTCTCCGTGTCCGAAGGCTTCCGGGAATTCGGAGAAAGGCCTGCGCCGTCCCTGCCCACACAGCAGCGGCTCGGCCTTCGCGAAAGCTCTCAAAAAGGGACAGCAGAACGCCGTGGAATACATAGCGCCATTGCCGCCGCCACTCGTCGCCGGGACGAGACTGTATTGCGACCGTGATTCGATTCCGAGCATTATAGAAATCCGCGTAGGTCCCTCCAAGAGGGAACGGCTTGTTGCTGCCGAAGCCCTGATGGCTTCCCCTGGCAGCTGGCGCGAAAACGGTGCGCCACCCAAAGTTGCGGCCGCGCAAGGCGAGATCGACATCTTCCTGATAGGCAAAGAGGGACTCGTCGAAGAGCCCGGTCGTCTCGAAAAAACTCCGGCGGTATAGGGCTGCCGCCGCACAAGCTCCCCAGATCTCGCGAGGTGGCTCATGCTTATCTGGATGGGGTTGGCCGGCGAGGAAGTTATCGGCGAAGCCCTTGGCGCTCCAGATGATGCCGGCGGTGTCAACGACATCCTTGTCGCCCTCTCTCACCAGACAGGTTGCGCAGGACCCGAATTCATTTTGCATCCGAAGAGCGTGCCTTGCCTCCTTGTGCCAATCGGGCTCGAGAGCGACGTCGTTGTTGATGAGGGCAACATAATCCACGCCGGGCTTGCCGAGAGCTCTTTTTATTCCGCGATTGGCACCTCCGGCAAAACCGAGATTGTTCCCAAGTGAGATCGTCTCCACACCATCCTGTGACAGGAGAAACTCCATCGAGCCGTCACAGCTTCCGTTGTCCACGACGATGATCGCGGAGAACGGCTTCGATTGCACGCTCCACGAGCGCAAGTTCCTGCGAAGATAGCACAGTCCATCGTAGTTGACGATAACCGCCGCGGTCGAGCCACTCAATCCTTCTACTCCTGGACGCGCGAAAACGACTCTTTCCGCGTTTTGATCCGCTCTTCAAAGAAATAGAGAAGCGCTTCGGCAGATTCGAGACTCTTAGCACCGTTGGCGTCGATAACGACGAGCTTTAGCTCGGGGTCACGATACCGTAGCCTCAAAGCTGCTTCGAAGTTCTTGCTGGGTTCGGCTCTCAATGACTTTCCCGCTAGCTGCAACAAGGTCATCACTGGACGATTTGGAGCTCCAATCTCTCGAGTCTGAGTGAAACGAGACGAGGGTCCTGGATCTCGGAGACCAAGGCAGCTTCAATCGTCCATCGGTAGTGAAAGCGGATCTCATTGATACCTGCCTTCCAGAAGGCCGCCGGGACCCGCGCCTCGACGCGCTGATGCCCACCGAGCAACACCAGGCGGGTGGCAGAGCGTCCGTTAATATCCATGTCTACCAGGAGCGGTTCGCGCTGGGGATGTGGGGCCGGCTCTCCCGACACGACCAGCCGGTAGTCGAAGGCTTCGAAGAGAGGCACAAGCCAGGTGGACTCGTGACCCAATGACCATCGAAACGTTCGGCCGTCTGCCAAGGTCTCGGGAATGGACCAGCCTCGTCCAAGAAAGAAACGGTCCGCCGCGGTTCCCACGTCGATGTCGAGGTTGTGGTAGCGTCGATGGCCGTAGATGGAATCGAAGCGCTCAGGACCGAGACCGTATTTCCAAGCAAAGAGCAGATTGGCCGGCCAAGAGCCGGGATGGCCGGCTACCTCATAAATGTGCCGGACCCAACGAGCCGAAACGTCCGAGAAGGAGAAGGTTCCCATTGCCGGCACGGTTCCGCGTTTCACCTGCTGGGCGAGCGAAAGGTTCCATAGGATGAGCCCTGCAACTCCAATACCCATGAGGAGTTTCGGTCTGCGGAGAACGCCGTCGAGCAGCGCACAAAAGCCGACCGTGAAGATTAAAAAGCCCTCAGTGAGCCTGCGGCTTCCGAAAGAGTGACCCGCATTCCAATCCCACACGCTGCTGAGGAGATAGACTCCTCCGCTCAGCACGATCAAGAGACTCAGTCCAAGGCGTAAGTTCCTTCGGGAAAGTATCAGAAGCCCGATGACACTCAAGTAGACGGTGGGATTCCATGCAAACAGACCGTGGTTGGAGGAGAAAAGAAACTCACCTATTCGAGGTTGCTTCCAATATTGCATCCGCTGCTCGATCGCTTGGAGTCCTAGAAGCTCTCCCCGGCTATATCGGTACTCGTGTATCACAAGAGGAGACGCAGCACATAGAAATGCCACCATTGCCAGGGCGAAGGCGGCAATGTGTTTGCGAAGGTTTGCCTCGTCCCAACGCCGGCTGGCCACGAGAAGGCCAACTGCGGTAAGGGCGGGAGCCAAAAGGTAGAATATGTTGTAGCGTTGAACGGTGACCATGAGTCCGCCAACTAGACCGAGCGTCACCCACAAGAGAGGGCTTGGAGACTCTCTTACTTTCATCCACAAGAAGAGGAACGCGCTGACTACCGCTGCCGAAACGGCGTGTACCATCGTCGGTTCGAAGACCGTGTACCAGAGGAGAGTCGAGCTGAGCCAGAGTGCACTGGCTGCAATAGCTGCAAGTTGAGCGCCGAAGAAACGGCGAGCGGCACGATAGGACAAAACAACGGCTGCGAATCCCCACAGCAGGCTGGACAGGGCGACACCGCGGATATAGGGATAGGTATAACCGTCGGCCGCTATGTCGAGATCCAGAGCATGGGCCGCCTTTACGAGCCCATGAGTCAGGATGAAGGCCGGCGCCCAGAAGAAGGCGACACCCGGCTCCACGCCGGGGGCCGGAGGCAGGCCATAAACTCGAAATCTCTCGGCGATGGGCTGGAATTTGTCCGGTACGAAGTCTTCGAACTCGTTGGTCAAGTTGAAATCGCCGTCGAGGACCAGGGAGCGAACGGAGACGAAGTTCAAGACGCCGTCACTCGTGAGTCCTCGCCCGTAATGGAAGAACAGGAACGAAACCAGAAGAAACGTGCTCGCCAAAATGAGGCCCGGGGTGTCGAGTCCGCCAAGCCAATTCCCAGGGCGAAGACTGGACCGTGAGTCCTGGTTAATCAATCTGCGGGTTCGGTTTCTCCACACCCGAGCGCACAAGAGAAGCCAAATGAGCAGCAGGAACGGGTTTGGGCTCGTGACGCCAAACGCAACTCCAAGATGCACCAGAGCGTATCGACCGAGCAACATGAAAATGATGAGGTAGAAAAAAAGCAAAGCCAGAGAGAGCTCGATGCCCAGATCGATCCACCGCCAATGGATCTTAGGGCTCTCGGCGCTCGGGCCGGTCTTCGATGATTCTGGCAAGCCGCCAACTCCTTTGAATTCCGGACATTCTCGTCATCGACAGAAACCGCCTGACACGCCGGCGGAGAGTCTCTCGGGGACGTAAAGCTCGCTCCTGTTGCCGGCGGTACTCCTCGAGGAGCTGATTGAGAGTCCCGTAGTCCACGGTTTTAACTCTCGCCTGGTCGGGGGTCCGGGTGCCCAAGCGCCTGTGGGTCTCGTTGATGAGTAGGTTTTCGGCCATGACCCATTCGTAAAACCAGGAGCCGGGAATGGGGCTAAAAAACGAGGGTGAGAAATATCGTGGCCGTATTTGGTGCATTGCCTCCAACGAAGCGAGGTCGTCCTCCAAGTACCACCTCCCGTCAGAGTACGGCATACCGAAGATAACGTTGGCGAAGATGTCGAGCTCGTTCTCACTGCAGATGCGAGCAGCCTCGCGATTCTGAGCAACAGTCGTGTCCTTGCGCATCCACTTCAGCATGCGGTCCGAGAAGGACTCGAAGCCGATGCTGATGATCTGTAGGCCGGCTCGGCGCATCTCAGCAATCAACTCCGGGTACCTGCAAATGATGTCGGCTCTTGATGCCGCCCACCAGCGAACTCCTCGTTTGACGAAACCCTCTTGATGCAATGCCTCGCAAAATTCCTCGACCCAGTCGCGTCTGATGAGGAATTGGTCATCGTGAAAGACCACCCCGCGGAACGCATACTTCTCATCGAGCTCATGCATTTCGGATACGACATTAGAAACCGAGCGGTGCCGGAGAGCCGGCAATCGCTGGTCCGGGCGATCGGCCACCGGTTTTGTGTAGAGGTTTTGTTCTCCAGGACCGCAGCAGAAGCGACACTGCCATGGACAGCCGCGCTGAGTGAGCAGGTCAACAATGGGCGTTGGCAAGTGCCAGAGAGGAAAACGGGTCCTATGCGCATAGTCGGGATAGAGCTCCCGATCTTCGAAGGGAATGCGGTCCAGGTTCGGTGTTTCTCCCCAGCAAACCCGTGGGAATGTGCCGGGAGAGGCGACGAGCTTTGGTAGAGTCACCTCGCCCTCTCCCCTCACGACAAAATCTACGACACCGGAGTCTGTTGCCGCTTCCGGAAACATCGTGAGGTGAATCCCTCCTCCTACGGTAATGCAATCGGGCAGGATTTTCTTGGCCACCCGGCAGCACTCGAGCGCGGTCTCGATCTCGGAAGTGTGTGCGGTCACGCATACGAAGTCGGCGCACGAGGCTCTCAGGTGCTCTTCGTAGTCCTGCCAACCAGAAAGGAGACGGAGGTCTTCCAGAGTCACTTCATGGCCGGCTCTTTTGAGCGGGCCGGAAAGAAAGAGTAGGCTGTGGCGAGGAAGGGCGTCATCCATATTCTGGAAGCGACGGCCTCGACCCCAACTACTCGTGACTAGCTGAGGATTCACGAGCGCCACTCTGGCCATTTCCTGACGTCCTACGCTCGAACGAAGCAAAGCGAGCTATATTACTTAAAAGAGTGACTCGCAACAACCGGTGGCGCGAGGAGCCGGGACTTTCTGGTGCTGGGTGGAGCCGTTTTGATGACCGTTGTGGGACTGGTGCTTCTCATCGCTTGTTCCACCGTGGCCAATCTCCTGCTGGCCAAAGCCACCGCCCGTCGGAAAGAGATTGCCATCCGCATTTCCATGGGAGCGGGTAGGACACAACTCATACGGCAACTGCTCACCGAGAGTGTTTTGTTGAGCCTGCTGGGAGGCCTGGTAGGGCTTGGCGTTGCCTTGGGCGCCGAAGCTCGGCGCCGCGCTCTTGACGGTCCTCGGTTTACTGGCCCTGGTGTTGGCTTCGGTGGGCCTTTACGGTGTCATGGCCTACACGGTCAACCAGCGCAACCAGGAGATTGGAATCCGCATGGCCATGGGCGCCCGCCAGGCGGATGTCTTGAAGCTCGTCCTCGTCCAGGGAATG
>SDBT01010626.1_pt1 | contig 14853 bp, 9 predicted proteins | sample 2277101 | NCBI WGS metagenome assembly SDBT01 (sample SAMN10404973, study PRJNA504765) | marine sediment metagenome | isolation source: marine sediment core GS10_PC15, 103 cmbsf | place: Arctic Ocean: Southern Knipovich Ridge | collected 2010
GATAAGCAAGCATTGGTTGAAAAGCGTGTCTAAGATTGAAAAGTTTCGCACCGATCAATATTTTATTTTGAATGTTAGTAAAAATCACGGTAGGGAACCTCTTATACTGAAAGAACTTTGTGTAGGGAAAAAGAGCAACTACTTTGATACTTTCATAGCGGTAGAGCTTTCTATTAGAGAAAAAGAATAGCACATCACGCCACCATACAAAGAAAAGATAATATAGAAAGAGCCCATCAATTGTTAATACTAAAAGGAGGGGGAAATTAATTGAAAATAAAATTATTGAGATAATAATAACCAAAAAAAGCGAGAATACAGATTTAAGAAAAAGATTGAAGTTGTAAGAATTCTTTGGAACTTCTTTTAGCTCAGATGATCCGAAATCAGTTGGAATATTATAAGTAGTAACTCTTACGGCTTCCAATAACTCTCTTGTTTGCAGTAATCGAATCTTAGTGTGATGGAAATTTGCTATGAATTCCGATTTTAAAGCATTTGCATTTTCTTCGACTTCATTTAGTAGATAATTTAGCCTTCCTGTTTTTATTATCCCCTTTTTATGACAATTTACGCTGAAAAAGATGGAAATAGTAGAGGGTATATCATCCATTATTTGCGATTTTTTTTCTATTATTCCCTCGATATTGTTCTGAAACTGCGTTCTTAGATCAATTACGGGGTTATGGGAAACTTGGTAAGAAAAGCTTATTTGAGAATTATTTAAAGCTTTTAAAAATTGGTTAAGAGTTGGCTGGAGATTTTCTGGTAAAATCTCTACTTTAAAAATCCTTAGGGCAACTGTGGATGAAACTTTTTTATTAATAAGGAAAAGAGTCGATGGTTCGTCTTTTATTACAAAAAATTCCACATCTCCAAAAGGGTGTATGTAAGATGTCTTGTTAAAGAGATTAAAAACTCCTTTTATGACCCTTTTACATTGATCAACAAAATAGGTGAAGAAAAAAAGAGGAAAGAGCAAACTCACTGTATAGAAAATGTTCTTTGTTAGAAAGTATAATGATATTGAGATCGTTAGTAATAAAATCACGCTTATAATTCCCTTAATATTGGATTTCCTTAAGTCAATATCTCTATAACTAGGATTTACTCGCCAAATGTCCAAGTAATCATTATTATCGCTTAATTTATCTGATTTTTTCTCATTTTCATCAGAATTGTACTTTTTATAATCCCCATCTTTTGACCTATTATTAGCAGCATACATTTACCATTGACCTTCTCTTTTTTTTTTATCTGTTTTTCTAATTAGTTTCTTAGTTTTTTTAAATTTTTTTTTAGCTGACTTTGCTGCACTAAATTCCCCTAAGTGTTCATGCAAATAAGCAATTTCTAACCAAGGATTATCGTACGAAAATGAAATTTTAATAGATGGTTTAAATGTGGATTTATAGAATGCTTCTAATGCTTGATTATACAATTTCAACTCTTTATATATTAAGCCCATCTCATTCCATAACCTACTCAATAGTTCATCCCTAGAAATTGGATAATAACCAAGGATCATTTCCTCAAATCCAAGAAAGTTTTCATCACTAAACTCATTAGTAAAGCGAAGTAATCCCTTAAATATCTCTTTAGCTTTATAATAATGCCCCAATTTGCGATAGGAAATACCTAGTTGTAATATCAATTCATTTCTTAAACCTAAAAATAAAAGACGGTGAGATAAATTCACTAAAATACATTTTATATCGGTAGGGATATATCTTTCAAGAAAGTCCAGCGCTTTTTCCATACTTTTAATAGCACCATCGTACTCTCCTCTAGAGAAATATTCATCTCCACGAGTGTTAAATTTATGAAAACTATCTATCGCATCTGATTCTTCTGAATTTATTCGTAATTCTTCGTTCATTTATATCATCATAACATGTCACTCCTCCGTTCTATTTAAATAACTAAAAAACGAAATGCAAACAAATTAGTTAAAGACAAAATGCTGCTAAAACAGATTAATTTTATAAAAATCATAAGAAATAAATATCAAAATCAATAATTAATATTAAATTAGACAAGAATGGTATTGGATAAAATGAAAGCTAAAAAATTTTGGTTTTTGTTACTTTTATTTACTCTTTTTATATGTTTAAATTTATTTGTAAATCAAAAATTAAAACAAGAATTAATAAATAATGAGAGAGTGCAACTTATAGAAACTTCCTCTAATGGAAACTACATTGACCCTGAATGGTTAGAATTATGGGGTAAAGATAAACAAGATGAGGGCCGTTGCATTGAACTTGATTCATCTAGTAATATCTATGTAGCTGGTTTTACTAATTTTTCTTCTAGTAAAAAACAGGATATGTTGCTAATAAAGTATAACAGTGCTGGAGAAGAACTTTGGAACTTTACTTGGGGAGGAAATGGCGATGATGTCTGTAATGACATTGGAATTGATTCTACTAATAATATTTATTTAGCTGGTTCTACAAATAGTTATGGAGGGGGAGGCATGGATGCAGTTCTTTTAAAAATCAATTCTTCGGGAGATTTTGAATGGTACCGCACTTTTGGGGGATCAAAATACGAATCTTACAGCTCTATTGCAATTGATTCTTCAGGAGATATATGGGTTGTAGGTATGGGGACAATTACTAGTATGTTAGGAGATGAAACAAATATTATTATTGATATGTACGATTATTTGGGAAATAGGGATCCAAAAACTAATTGGGGGATGCTTGGAAATGATTATTGTGCAGGTATAGCACTAGATTCTAATGATGAAATATGGGTTGTAGGATATAATGAGAGAAGTGATGAAATTCTTCTCTTGAAATTTAATAAACAAGGAAGTAATCAAAAATTTTTTCATTGGGGTTTTTATGATGACGGAATACCAACAGATATTGTAATTGATTCATCAGACAATATGTTCTTAGGGGGTTATTTTTATAATGGTGTTGTTAATAATCTTGATTTTTTTCTGATAAAGGTAAACAGTACAGGTTATTTTCATTGGCGTTATGAGTGGGGCGGAACAGGGAATGATAGATCTTTTGGAGTAGGATTGGATTCTAACGAAAATGTATATTTTAGTGGTAGTACTTCAAGCATAGGTCAAGGACTAGAAGACGTTTGTCTATTAAAATATAGTAATAATGAAGGAGTTCAACTATTTAATGCTACTTGGGGAGGAAATTCGAATGAGTCTGGATTAGCATTAAAATGTGATTCGTCTAATAATATTTACATTACTGGTTTTACACATAGTTATGGAGCAGGATCTTCAGATTTATTTTTATTGAAATCTCTCCCATTTTATGAAATTAACATTATAAATCCTAAAAAAACACAATTTTTTGGTTTGATTTCTCCTACATTTCAAATTGAAATTGATCCACAGTTCAATTATAGATGGTACACTGTTAATGATGGAATACCATATAATTTTTCTGGGACGAGTGGTACTATAAATCAAACTGAGTGGGATATGCTTGAAGATGGTCAAGTACTCATAAACATTTATGCAAATAATTCTTTGGGAGATAAAATAAGTGGGGGAGTATGTATTACGAAAGATACAATTAAACCCCAGATTATAATTAATTCCCCGGAAATAAATCAATTATTTGGGATTCCCACCATTGATTTTGCCCTAGATATAATCGAAATTAACTTAAATACAACTTGGTATACTTTAAATGATGGATTCAATTATGAGTTTCTAGGAACAAATGGAACCATAGATCAAAATGCTTGGGATTTATGCGAAAATGGCACTGTATCAATTAAATTTTACGCTAATGATTCAATCGGACATACAACATTTGAAGAAGTGGTTGTTCGTAAGGATACAAGTTCCCCTAATATTACTATCTTATCTCCAAGTCAATATCAGTTATGCGGGGAAGACACAATATCATATAATATTTCTATAACCGGTGCAACTATAGATAAAAGATGGTATTCGTTAAATGGGGGGTTAATATATTTTTTTTCTGGATTAAATGGAACAATTAATAACGATGCATGGGATATTTGTGGAAATGGAAGTGTTTCAATTGGATTTTATGCAAATAATTCAGTGGGAAATACTGCTCTGGAAGAAGTTATAGTTTATAAAGATGTACTCGGTCCAAATGTATCCATAATATCACCTACAGAAAATCAGATTTTTGGTGGTTCTACATTTGATTTTCATCTAGCTATTGAAGAAGGCAATTTAGACTCAACGTGGTATTCTTTAAATGAAGGGTTAACAAATTATACATTTAATGGGATAATTGGAACAATTGAACAAAGTGCTTGGAATGATAAAGAAGATGGGATAGTTATTCTTAGGTTTTATGCGAACGATTCTTTTGGTAATTTCGGTTACACCCAAACCCAAATTATAAAAGATACTACACCTCCATATATCAAAATTCATTACCCTATACAAAATGATATATTTAGCAATATAACTTTTTCTTTTAATCTTACTATTAATGATTTGCATTCACAATCTACATGGTATACCATAAATGATGGTTTCAAAAACTTTTTTTTAGGAACTAATGGAACGATAAGTCAAACTGTTTGGGATTTATGTGAAAATGGTACAGCAACAATTAAATTTTATGCCAATGATTCAGTTGGAAATACAGCATTTGAAGAAGTAGTAGTATATAAGGATTCATTCGCCCCTATTATTTCCATCTTTTCACCTATAGAAAATACTGTATTTGGGAATTTTACCTTTGATTTCAACCTTATTGTTAATGAACCTAATTTAGATAAGATGTGGTATACTTTAGATGGAGGAATAACGAATTACATCTTCTCCGGTGTTAATGGAACTTTAGATCAAGGAGCTTGGGATGATTGTGATGACGGAAAAGTTTATCTTCGATTCTACGCTAATGATTCTGTAGGAAATACAGCTTTTAAAGAAGTTACAATTTTTAAAACACTCACTTTAACTCCCAAGATGGCATACGCTATTATCGTTGGAGTTTCGAATTACCCCGGTTCTCTTAACGATTTGATGTATTGTCGTTCAGACGCGATTACAATGCAAACTTTGCTTCGATCACAATATAATTTTAAACCTGAAAATATGATATTACTTACTGATGCTCAAGCAACGCGTTCAGCTATTTTTAATGCATTTACAACGATAAAAAACCAAATGAGTAGTGATGATCTTTTTTTCTTCTCTTTTTCAGGGCATGGAGGAGAAGCACCGAGTTTGTTACAATATATATGTCCTTATGATTCCTTTCCTTCTGATCCACAAAAATATATATTTGACCTTGAACTCGATTTTTTACTAGATCAACTACCTTGCGAAGAAAAAATTGTGTTAATTGATGCATGCAATAGTGGAGGATTCATTTCTGAAGTTCAAGCGTCTAATAGGTTTATAATGACTGCGTGCCAAACATCCCAGTTAAGTTGGGAAACTAGCGAGCTTAGACATGGCGTTTTTTCATTTTTCTTTTATGATTCCATTTTTGTAGCCTCCGATTCCAATAGTGATGGCGTACGCTCATTAGAAGAACAGTACTCGTATGCCAGTTCTGAAACCACTAGTTATATGCTTGGCTATGGCGAATTACAACAACCAGTGAAGTATGATGGGATTTCTGGACAAGCAGTTTTGTTTCCTTCTATTGGTGGTTTAAGCCTTGTTCCAATTGGAAATGAATTACATTATTCTTTTAATGTATATGGTCATGGATTATTGAATTGTCTAAATATTACTGTTTGTTCTATATATCAGAATATTAGTTTAAAGGTTGTAGATTTGAGGGCTTTTTCTCTCTCAAATACCGGTTTTGGGTATTATTCAGGCATAATTCAATTAGAAGAGGGATTTAATGTTTCTGGATATGAAATACGTGCTGAAATACAAGAGTATAGTTTAATTACAATTGTAAAGACATTTGGAGATTCTGATAATGACGGGCTTTATGATATTTTAGAGATCTCAAATAATATGAATCCATCTCTAAATGATACAGATTCTGATGGATTAAATGATTATGATGAGTTCTATGGTATTACAAATCCTACTCTTAATGATACGGATAATGATGGTTTATTAGATGGAGAAGAGGTAAACATCTTTTTTACAAACCCATTAAATAACGATACAGATTCAGATAATTTATCCGATTTTAATGAGATATATTCGTTCTTTACCAATCCTTTGATTGATGATACTGATGCAGATGGTTTATTAGATGGAGAAGAGGTAAACATCTTTTTTACAAACCCATTAGATAACGATACGGATGCAGATGGTTTACTAGATGATGCGGAGATAAACATTTATAACACAAACCCATTAAATGAAGATTCAGATTCGGATACGATGCCTGATGGATGGGAGGTAGATTGCTCACTGAATCCCTTATTGGACGATACTATGCTCGACCCTGATAGCGATGATTTAGTAAATATCTTTGAGTATCAACATAATACAAATCCACAGAATCCTGATACAGATCTTGATGGTTGGACAGATGGAGACGAGGTTCTTGTGTATGACACAGACCCACTTGATCCGCAAGATTATCCACCCCCGCCAACGCCACCCCCCACTGCTATTCCCGGGTATCATATAATTATATTAATAAGTATAGCAAGCGGGATATCACTAATTCTTATTAAAAAAAAACTAAATCAACTAAAATAAACTAAAATTTTTACTTTTTTCCCTTTTTTTGGTGAACAGAGAGTAGTATTAGGTAAGTAAAAAATTCTTCATTTTTTATTCTTAAATTACTCGGATCTTGTTAAATTGAATAAATTCTTTCATTTTAGTATTTTCGCCGTTTCAGAAGCTTCACGGGATTCCTCAGAACGCCCAAGTTTGTTAAGTACTACAGATTTATTCTACTATCTGGCTGCAAAAAATGGATATTTTCTCAGAACTCCTAAAAATTGAAGTCAAATCCTTTTTATTAAATACATTAGAACTACCCTCCATTTCCATTTGATTTTTTTTATTTATAAATGGATAAAATATTGCCTTAGTGATTATGAATATTTCAATCACAAATAATTGTAAAGAATGCGGATCTGACATTATCATAGTATCTAATGGCTACTTCACTTGTACTGGATGTGGATTTGTATCAGAAGATTTAATATTGGAAGAACAAAACTTTTATTCCCATGAGAATGAAACTAGCAGCTATCTCAAAAAAACTATGATGGGGAATCCCCTTGAAAGAATAAGACATCAATATACAAGTAGATTGAATAGTATGATAAAATTAGATTGTCATACAAATAAACATCAACGCTTAATCCAGATCGCAAGGGAAAAAATTAAAACACTTTTATTCATTTTAAGGCTACCTGAAAAAGATATGAGCTCTATTATTACTGTTTTTAAAGATTTTCATCCTAAGATAAAAAATGGAACCAAGTTTAAGAATCCTAAAATTCTAATTCCGTGCATTATATTTGTTTATTACAAATCTTATGAAAATAGACCAATCAGTTCTGTAGAATTAATCAATTATTCTAAGATTAACCGAAAAGAATTAAATTATTTTTTGACTCATTATAGCCATTTATGGGCTGGATATAACATGTACAAACAATCTATGACCCTAAAACTTATCTTAAAAGTAACAGAAGAGTACAAATTAGGAATGGATTTTTATTATCAATCAGAAAAAATACTTTTGGGCTTATGGGAGTATATTAGTGATACAACGGAACAAATTTTGGCTGGATTCGCGTGTTCTTTAACCTTATTATGTGTTGGTGTCTATAAGGTGAGAACGAGTAATATTTGTGAAAATTTGAATATAAGTATGTCCAATATATCAAAAAAATTTAAAGATAAAATAGTTAAAAAGTTGAGACTTGAAAATTATAAGAGTTTAGTCAAATCTGCTGACCTTATTAAGAGATTTTTATTTGGATTGGATTTAATAGACTCGATAATTTAGGAATTATGATTATTTCTATAGAGTCATCCTTTCCTTTATGGAAATTTGATTTTAAAAAAGGAAATTATAGTTGATAATTTTTGTAGAAACTTTTTAATCAATAACCATTAATTATAAAATCTTCTTACTCTTTTCAATTTTATTTGAAATCCCTAAGTATAAGATAATGAAAGTTAAAAAATCTCAATTAGTAATATTAATGGTGTTAGTATTGCCTTTATATAATCTAATAGGAATTTTTTTATTTTTTCCAATAATTGATCCTAGTACCTTAAACGAGACTGCATTTCATTCATTAGTAATTACTGTGACATTAATTAGTGCCTATGTTGTATCTAACCTTTTGTCAACTCAAAAAGTATCTCGAATTCTCTCTAGAATAGATCGAAAATTGATTTTTGAAAAGGATGTTAAATCAGAATTCTTAAGCAGACTGGAGAAATCGTTTAAATTTATTTACCTTTTTAAATTTATCCTTGCTTTTATTACAGTATTTTTTGCATTAGAATCTACTATATATTTTTTTACATTTATCCATGAATTAAATCACGCAAGTTCTACAATATTATTAGGAGGAGAAGTCATCGAACTTAAGGTAGTATCCCCTAGAAATGGAAATACCTTATCTACAGGATTTTCTAATGTTGGTGGAGTCTTAATTTTCCTGATCGCTGGAAGCCTTGGAAATATTATAATATTTTCGTTGTTCTTAACATTCATAGTAAAAAAGAGATTATCAATTAAAATCGAATTGTTTATTCCACTCTACTTCATTTTCAGTTATAATCTTCTTGATGAAATAGGATATTGGGGTTTAGGATTTTTGTTTCTAGTTGGGGATGCTGGGTTATTCTTGCTTTATAATCCTTATTTTTATCGGGAAATATGCATAGCTATAGTACTTTTTCTTTGGTTTTTTGCACTGTTGTTATTATTGAAATTTGGTTTAGGAAACCACTTCTGGAAGAAAATAACAGAAAAGGTAAGAAACTTTATGAATCCTCGTTAATCCTCAAAATCTATCTTAAAAGATGAAATCTAATAAATCATTTTTAGAGATTTAATTTAATCATTGAATTGAAGGGATTTCAAGTCAATAATAATTCGAGTATAATCTAACATCTTGGAATAGCAAATATCTAAGTTCATAACATCTTTGGGATTAAAAAATCTTCCTCCGAATTAGTGCCCGGTTTCCTTTTCGAATTTTTCTTTTAAATACTCCTGATTTTTACTCTATTCATTATGGTAGTATTCGATTATTTCGAAGAAGTTTTAGAAGGGTTCGAGTATTTAATTGCACTTGGTTCGATTATGGGCTTATTTGGGATTATGATGGGGATAATTTTCCTAATCTGGGGCGGTCAACGGGTTCGAAATAAGATGATTGGCGTTATTATCGCGTCTATTGTACTTTTGGCTGTGTGTGGGCTCGATACGGGTATTAAATACTTCAGGATTTTTTAATTTAAATTTTTCCTGATAAAGGCTTTAAGTTTTCAGGAATGAGAAATGGAACAGAAAGCACGCGATTTTTTTACAGGTAAAGATAAAGGAATAATTGACGTCTACTAACATGTTTTCTATGGAGTAAGCTTCTTGAGTTCCAACTTCATCTCTAATGACCTCTTTTCTTTTGTTGTGTTGCACCGATTCGATTATATCCTACCACGAATGGAATTCATAACCGCATTTCTTACAAACATATTTGACACCAATTTTTTTAAAATTAGATTTTAATGCATTACACATTGGACATCTTACTCTCTTATTATTAAAAATATTAAAAAATGGGCCAATACCAACATCTAGAGGTTTGTTTTTTTTTTTAGCTTCTAAATAAGCACTTTGAGCTTCAAAACTATATTTTCGTTGGTTTAGTATTCCACAATAAGTACAATAAACTCGTCCCTTCATTATAAGAGTATCCATGGATTTAGGAGTTAGAGGAATGCGACATTTGTTACAATATATTAATTGCTCCAATTCTTGATTCCGCTTAATCTCTTCCCGTTTAATCCTCAAAGTATTCCTGAAAGCAGTAAATTTTTGCTTTAATTTTTGATTCTCTTTAATTGAATGTATTGCCTTATCTATTGCATTAATTACTCCATCAGAAAAGGAGAAATCTTCAGCAAGTGCCTTAAAAAAATCGTCTATTAATTTTGTTTCATTAATGGCATTAATTACAGTTAAATACATATAAGAGAGGGTTTCCTCAGAAATTTTATGAATATTAAACCGCTTCCTCGATAGTCTTTGTATGTAAATATCGAGAACAGGAAAATTCTGTTGGATTAATTCCTTTTTTTCTTCTGGACTTAAGTGATCAAATAATCTTTCCTCAAAGATATCTAATAATGTTTGTGGATAATAAAACTCGAAACCTTCTGCAATCTCTGGTTTCAAAATTTTATGCAAATTTTTAAAGATAAGATTATAATTTTGCTGGATTAATTGACTTTTATCTTCTGGATGCAAATAATCTAAGATTCCTGCATCAAACACATATAGGAACTTTTCTGGATAATGTTTCGATGTTTCTTGAATATAGTTTAAGAGAACAGGATAATTTTGTTGGATTAATTGCATTTCATCTCGTTGGATTAAAATTTTGTCTATTAACTTATGAAAACACTCATCAACATTATAACCTGTTTTTGCTGAAGTTTCAATGTAAACTGAACCCATTTTTTTTGCGTATTGAGTGATGTTATTTCGTTGTACACTATTATATTTTTTATCTACCCGATCTACTTTATTTCCAATGAAAATAATTGGTATATTAATATCTCCTTGTTTTTGGAAAATTTTTATCCATTCACCAATAACAGTTTGGTAACTGTTATCAAATTCTAAATCAAAAACAATTAATCCTCCTCTAGCACCTGTAATTAAAAATGGGAGTGAAGATCTGAGATGATCTGCACCCCCAAAATCCCAAATTAGTAGTTTGATACTGTTTTTTCCTTTTTCAAATTTGCCATATTCGTAATTTGCCACAAATGTCACGGGATGATCATAATTAAAGGAATTATGAAGAAATCTTTCTATTAAACTACTCTTTCCACTTGCTGATGACCCTCCAATTACAATTTTGAAAGTTAAATTCATAGCTTTATAACCTAAATCTTTAAAATAATATTCGATGTTTAATACATACGAGTAAAGAAATTAAAATATTTATAAAAACCAATTTGTTTTAATGTACCACCCTTTAACTCATTCACTTACATCATTATTCCATAAAGGCTCTTGTTAAAATCTATTTTATATCGCTAAATTATCTAAAACGGACTAATGGTTTTGTTTCGAAGTTGAGAAGTGAGATTGAAGGGTTGTATTTTGGTGGGAGTGTGTTCCGGAGTTTTTGACTCCAAACTTTTTCATTTTATTCATTCAACAAATATTTGACAAAAACGTTAATAATTATAATGGAAACAAACATTCTTCAATTTTAGAGCTTTAGTAAAATTTCAACTTCCTTCCATACTTTCATTAGTTCAGAAAGTTCTTTTGCATCTAGTAAAGCAATTTTTATTTCCTTAAGTTTAATGATCCTTTCTTTCAGTTTCTTAAGAAAGTCTTCAAATGTTTCTGTGCCATCGTCATAATATTTTTTCCATATTTTTCGCTGTTTTTTTAGGGTGTTTTTACTGTCTAATTTATCTTTTCCAGCTTTAATATAACTATTAATATACCAAACAAGATCGTCGCGCATCTCATCTAACCCAATTGGGTTTTTAATATTGCTTACTATCACACCAGCTAATTCTGAAACCATTTTATCCACGTTCTTTCCTGTTTTTGCGGAAATCTCCATCGATGCTGCTATCTCGTATTCATTTTTAATCTTCTCAATTTGTTCTTTCGTTATTTCTCGTTGTTGTGTCAAATCGAGTTTATTTCCTACTAAAAAAATGGGAATGTCCCCTGCGTTATCCTTTACAATTTTAACCCACTGAGGTATTAATTCTAGAGATTCTTGATTTGTAATATCGTAGAGTATAATAGCTCCTTGTTTTCCCCGAATGTGCATTTCTGAATATACGGGTGTAGTCTTGTCCCACCAATAATGTTTATGACTAAATATTTGAAATATCATCTTCGTTTTTACAAAATCGATTTCAACTGTTTTTATTGTTAATTCCCAGCCATAAATCCTCAAATCTAAAGTATCCAGATTACTTGGATGATCAAAAAATTTACTCTTAGCTAAAGTCTTTTTACCCACGTTTTCAGAACCCAGAACTGCGATGTGAAATGTATATTTAATCATGTTATTTTAGTACTCCTATTGGATTTTCTCCTTCCTTCCCCATTTTTTTTTATGAAGGCTCTACTCTTTGCTAATTATAAAGATGTGGATATTAAAATTTAAATTTTCACTTGGATTGTAATAGGATTTCGGAGTTAAGAAGTGAGATGGAGTTTTTGTATTTTGGTGGGAGTGTGTTCCGGAGTTTTTACTCCATTTTTTGTTGATGTTTTCAAAGAAACTATGGATTATGATTGTTAATCCAAAAAAAGAAGGCAAATCTCAAATTATATCACTAAAACTCGTATTCGCATTTACGGCATTTATATTTATATTCAATTGAAGGAATAGGGTGTAAAAAAGCACGGATACCGCGTCTTCTAACTCTCTTTATCCGTATTGAGCCACACATAGGACATGTCAATTGTTTAGTCTTAAACTCAAATTCTCTTAGATCTAATGAAAATTTATTATCGGATTGATCTTGGTGTATATAATTCGCAGGTACAAATGGTTTCAGTTTCTGGGCTTTCCTAGTTTCAATTAGTTTAATTTTGCGAGTCTTCCTAACTTCATTTAAGTTATCCTCATGATATTTAAATATTATTTCTCCTAGACCCCTTTGGTTTTTCAGTTCTTTTGCTTCCAGTTCTTTTTCTTTATATATTAATTCTGCGATTCTGTGGAAAATTAGGTTAATATTTTCTCCAACAGCTGTAGAAGTTTCGAAATACGGAGCGTTAAAATCTTCGCTTAATCGTTCTGCCATAGGCAAAGTTATTTTTCTTTCATTTTCTGGGTTTACCTTGTTTCCGATTAAAATTCTCGGTACTCCAACTGGACAAATGCTGAACCATTCGGTAACGTTACTAAAGGTACTTTCTCGCGATAGATCAAATACCAATAATATACCATCTGCCCCTTTTAAATATAAGCTATGCAGCACGGTGAACTTTTGAGTTGCAAGATCCCAAAAGTTCAGATTCACTGTGGCATTGTGATCTTTCAGCTCGACTTGTTTTTTGAAGAATTGTACACCGATCGATAGGGTAAGGTTTTTTCCAGATAGGTTTGTAGCATATTTAGTAAGAAGTTCAGTTTTTCCCACCTCAGGGTCTCCTATAACTATGACTGTATAACCATCTTTAGCGATCCTCTCATTAATTTTATTAATACTCTCCTCTATAGCTTCCCTTTCTTGAAGATCAGCTTGTTTTGGATGATTTCTTAAGGCTTTTTTAATCGAATTTATTAGTTTGCGATTTTTTGTTTCAATTAGCTTGGTGGTCTCTAATATCGTTTCAATTTCAGATGGAGTTAGGTATCTTAAATATCCTTCATTAATTAGGTATTGTACAACGGAGGGATAACCATCTTCAATTCTAAGAGCAATCTCTTCCTTGAATACCTTTTTCGCTATTGGATCTCCAGCTTGAGTCAATTCTCGTAGCAACGGGAAAGAAATATTGCTTTTTAATATTCGAGTATCGTAATCGTGATCCACCCATGCCTGAATATTCGAACAATGACCCCAAAATTCTTGTTCCGCAGTAATATCGTGTCCTTGACTTGTAATTGGATATTCTTCCGGGATTATTCTGTTTTGGAATATTTGTTTAGCATAAAGATCAGCTGCTTCATCAATCGAGTTAATTTCTTCGTACATCTGCACATTAGATTTTTGAATACTTAGGGCTAAGCGTATACATTGTAAGAATTTTTTACCATTCACATAAATAAAAGTTTTTCCAAGCTTTAATTTGAGGGTAATGAATTGATTTATCTTAAATTCGGCGTATTTACCTGCAGATATTGGGGAATGGAAATTTCTCCAGCGCTGTATTTGATTCAAAACCGTGTGAGGAAGCTTACTCTTAATTTTATGATTTTCTATTTTCCTCTCATTAGGTCTTTTTAATGCAAATTCGTTTTTTTCAAAAATTTTAATCGAGATATTCTTCAAATTTTTATCAGTTTTTATTCTTTTTAAAAATTCTTCTCGATTTTTCTTAGGTAGAATCCTATCCAATAATATTAACATGGATGTCTTGCTCTGTAATTCTTCCAACGCTTGGGAACAGCTCGAGACATCGTTAAAATTGAACTGCTTACTACCAAAATAACTTTTTATTATACGAATGGTTGGTAGATCATTCGAGATTAATAATATCTCGTATCTTGGCATTCCTCGTCTATGATCCTCTTTTTTAAGCACTCTATTCAAATTTGAATTTGCTTTTACCTTAAATAAGCAAAAAGTAAACTGTGAATATAAACATTTTTTTTGCTATAACCTCTTATTTTGCCCGATACATGCAGTTAGTAATATTTGTGAGAAATTGAATATAAGTATCCCCTATCAATGCCATGGGTGAATTTAATTTCTTTTTTGAAATCAAAAATATTTACGAAAAGAAATATAAATGTAAAGTAATAATTATCCCCGAAAATGAATCGCAAGAAAAGAAAGCTGTCCAAGGGTTACCTGGAAAACCTGCGATAATAATAAAATAAGAAATATAACTCAATTTTTACTCTTTTATATTCTTGGAAATTTGTTTAACTTTTTTAAGTAAATTATGTAATCAACTCAATTGATTTAAATATATATTGCCAAATCTATAATTATAGATTAATTTATATTTCAATCTTTAAATGTATAATATGACATTT
>SDBT01010627.1_pt1 | contig 14853 bp, 17 predicted proteins | sample 2277101 | NCBI WGS metagenome assembly SDBT01 (sample SAMN10404973, study PRJNA504765) | marine sediment metagenome | isolation source: marine sediment core GS10_PC15, 103 cmbsf | place: Arctic Ocean: Southern Knipovich Ridge | collected 2010
GTTGTACAACAGCAAATGCAAGGGGTAGCCTTAGGGGTCCAGCTAGACCCATTGGTCGGTTAAGACGTTAGATGCTTAGATTATCATTCTAGCAGGTTGGCCCGAGAAGTCAATATAAGGGGACGATTTTTATTTTTTAGATATTATTAATTCCAACTACGTTCATTTTCTGAACGCTTTGAAGTTGACCCTAAAATAAAACTTGATTCGGTTAATGAAAAAACAGCCCTGAGAAACTTTCGATTCGGTTAAGGAAAAAACAACAAAGGCGAGATGGGAGCGGGGAGAATCTTAATAGAAATGTTGGTATATTATGTTAACTTATCAGTTAAAACAAAAAATTTCAATTAGGCGAGATGAACGGAAAAAAGTTCAATTAGATAGGTATGAAAAAAGGCCTACCCTAATCAGTATAGGATAGGCCATAAAGCTAATCTTTTCTGCCCTTGTTATGCTGTTTTTCCATATTCAGCAGGGCCTGTACTTTGTCCCCAGTAGTTTGCATTTCAGCAAGTATACTAAGGACGCAATCCTCCTCCTCACTATTGGAGATTTTATCCGATATTTCATTCAATGCTTTATAAATAAGATGAGATTCCATCTCATTATAATGTGAAATAATCGTGATTTCCCGTTTTACTTCTATGAACATTGTGGGCTCCAATTCGCAAACTGTGAAAAAAGGCCTAACTTTCGACTGACAAGTTAGGCCCGTTTCTATCGCATTATTGCTTCCAATGTATCCATACAGAAACAATGATTAACACGATAACAAGGAAGACAAAATAGGGATCAGCGAACATACTATGTACCCCCAGAGTTAGCCTTCCAGCGAATCCTTCATTTCGGAAGCTAAGAATTTTGCCAAATCCTTATCCGCACCGATTGAAGTAAAATACGCGATACAATCGCTGAAAGACATAGCCTCAAAGCTAATGTATTCGCACGGTTCCGGTGCATCGTGTTTCATACATTCCATATAGGATTCCATATTTTCCCCCTTACTTATAAGATGGAATTATCAATTTTTCCACGTTACAACAAGGATGGAATCCTTAGGATTGCTTGCGATTCTTCTTAATCTCACCCTGAGGCTTTTTGCTGGACTTTTGCTGAATTTTGAAAGCTTCCAATTGCTTCTTCAATTCGGAAGCCTTAGCTTTTTGCTCAACTATCGCGTCCATGACGGCCTTAATCTCTGGCCCAGCAGCCTCATATTCCTCTTGCCACTTCTGCGCAGCAATATTCATTTGAGGCTTGAACGAATCAGCGAAAACCTGTATTTCCTGCATACTGTACAGAAAATCCGATTCATCCTTCCACATGCGAATCTTGCCTATCACTTCAGAGGTATCAACCGTGATATCGTCTTTCAGGAGCAAACTTCTCGCCCGCAAAACATTCTGTATGCGGACAAGTATCGAAGTTCCTGTAAGCGCGTCCTGTATGAAGTTTGCCCCATAAAACTCGAGGTTTTCCTCATACGTATCGAACAGGTTGACAGGTACGCCCGCATAGGTACGGATGTTAAGAGGGGTTTTTTCCTCACCATCAATCTTGGAAAGATTAGCTTTGAAGTCGATAGCAATTTTAGACATGATGATATTTCTCATTAATGGATTAAAATAAATCCTCAACCTCTCACCAAATAGAATGGCTGAGGATGCTTAGGCTGCCATACATAACGTATGACAGGACAGGCTATGCTTCTGGTCCTCAATAGTACCATACAAAAAACGTAGCCTAACTACTATACTTATAATCGCTTTTCAAAGATCACACGTGCGATAGTTAGGTTAGGAATTCCGCTACTATGGCATAAAGCAATGATTCAGAAAGCTAATAAAAAATGTTAAACTAATCGTGGTCCGAACCTCATAAAAGCCGTATTAGTATCCCGAAAAACCTGCACTTTCCATCCGGATAGTATATATGAAATAGTCCATACATACTACCCCAATAGTATCATGCCTAAGTGCTAATGTCAACCCCGATAAGATTAAATAAATGCTTAGTGTTTTGGCTCATACTATACGCCCCAGAAACATAGCTCTTCGAGCTAATGGTTCCATTGGCAGACTTAGCCCCCTTGGGCATAGTATGCGACCCCATCCTCATAATACTACTTGCATTTTTCAGCTTTTAGTTGGGGGTGGGTTCAATTCTGAAAATATTCATCTTCTTCAAGCTGTTCATTTTTTGAGCATAGTTAGCGGAGGAAGAATCTAAAAGGAGAGAATTAGATGATAAGAAAAATCGTCCCGATATATTGACAATCCCAGAATTTTCCGTATTATGCTATACACCAAGATGGGTTCATGCTTATTGTAAGTATTGTTACTTTCTCAAAGGGAAAATAATAGATGGAAGCCTCAGCAAATAGTTCTAAGATTGAGAGACTCCTAGCTGGACAATTCTCAGGTAATACTGAAAAGATGTTCAATGCTCTTAAAAGTCAGCTGAAAAAAGAAGCTGTCAAGAAAGAGGATTGTTCTCTTGAAGGTGGAACTAATAGAGGCATCTATCTCCGGGCCTTCATCAAAGGCTTGAACGGAATTAAAAGAGCAAGAGAAGAATCCTCAGATTTAATAGAAAGTGACAATCTCTATTCTTTCCCAACAAATGAAAATGATAGTGCGGGTCGGGCAGTCGAACCTCTCGGAGCTTCAATGCACGTTGGAGGAACTTCTTCTGTCCGACTCTCATCTTTTCCCATGCCTAGTATTTCTTCTGTAGCCCGACACCTTATTGACTTCACCGAAGTAAAAGTCATTCGTAGCAAACATCTCAAAATTCTACAACTAGATCTTCAAGGGATGTATTCTCGAAAAGAAATTGCAAGAATGGTTGGGTGTTCAGAACCTACCATTACTAACGTAATTTCCAGTGAGGCAGTGCAGCAGTTTAAACGTAGAGCACAGTCCCAAATGGAAGATGAATACTCTAGCCTTTTCCAACCTGCTATATCTGCAATTCGGGAAAGCCTGCATCCAGACTTTGCTGATTTACCATTGAGACAAGACACAGCTTTTAAATACCTCAAAACTCAGGGACGAGGTGTGCAAGGTTCTCACATTGAACATAATCACAGACATACAGTCACAGGAAAGAATGGTGGCCCAATTGAGGTTTCTGATGTGAAACAGAAAATGCTTCAAAAACTTGGTTATTCTCTTGACAAGATTGTTGAAGCAGACTTCAAAGAGGTTCCGAGTGATTAAGAATATACAAGAATACAGTAAAAACATTAATACACTGGGAGAAGATGGTATTATAGAAGCTATCTTCAAACAGATTGGGACAGAAAGTAAACACTATGTTGAGTTTGGAATCACTGATGGTTGGGGTGATAATACTCGAGTATTAAAAGAGAAAGAAAACTGGAATGGTCTATGGATGGATTGGAATAAGATAACCCCAGTTTTTGAAGTGAATAAACAAGGGATGCCTAATGGGATTCAAATAGGGGAAAGAGATAAATCTCCAGATGTAAAAATCCATACAATAACTGCTGAGAATATCAATTCATTATTTCAAAAGTATGAAGTTCCTAAATCTTTTGATCTCTTAGTGATAGATGTTGATTTCAACGACTTTTATCTCTGGGAAGCCTTAATTGATTATGAACCTCGTGTGGTGATGATAGAATACAATGCCTGTTATCCTCCACCTGTTTCTCTAGTAATAAAGTATGAACCAGAGACTATCACAAATACTGATATGTATTTCGGGGCAAGCTTCTGTGCTCTAGTAAAGTTGGGAAAAGAAAAAGGTTACACAGCAATTGGTTGTGACCCAACAGGCTCTAATATCTTTTTTATCAAAGATTTTTTGATAGAAGATAATTTTGAGGTTCCTGAAGATTCCAGCTCTCTTTACCAAACACCAATTTATGAGTTTCCTCCTACAACTACTCGACCAATGTTGGAATACTAAAAAATGGAAATAGATAATAAAGCCTTGTTTGATACTATTTTCTCATTTGATAGACTTTCAATTTATTCTGCTGAGTCTCTTGATTCCTTATTTACCACTTACTATCCAGATCGTTTAGATGAGTTAGAGATTCATGTATCTGGACATGGTATTGGTGATGCTATGAGAATTGCAGCAGCCCAAAAAGAACGGATGGATAAGACAAAGAAACAAGTTGTTTTAGTTGAGGATACTCCCCCAACAGGGATGCAAGCAATTGCAAACTTTTCTTTTGTCGATTATGTTATTGGGATTCCAAGTGAGTATTGGAGATTCAGCACACATCCTCATCAATGTCTTTTCTTACTTGATGCTGTTGGACTAGAACAACATGATTATCTAGTTGCTCTTATCTTTGGAACAAGTACTGAGGGAGAGATTAGATTAGAACTTGAGGATCTTAGAGTTCAAGAAGCTTCAGTTGAACTTCCAGAAAAATATGCGGTTATCCAACCAACTACAACGCTGTTTAAAGGTTGGTCATTAGATTTCACAGAGGTAAATAAATTGATTCGGGAGAACTTGAATCTTCCAATCATCCTAATGGGAAGTAAAGAAGATAAAGACTTGGTTCCCGACATTGAAGCAGACCTTGATTTACGAGGAGTAGTAGGTCTTGAAGAATCTATTTGGATTACAATAGCTGCTGATTTTGTTGCAGCTATTGAATCTTGGTCTACAGGTGCCTCTGCTACATTCGGAATAAAATCATTAGTTTTTTGTAGTCCCGAGACGATGAACATTCATAAACTGAGATGGAGTGAATATTGGAAAACTCATCTTGAAATGGTTTTGTTCCATTGGTCAAAGAACAAGGTATATAATACTATTGATTCAAAAGAGCTTAATCAATACTTTGAACGGAATTATCCAAGTCATGACTAGAGAACAACAGATACAGAAAGCTTGGATGCAATTGTCTGCACAAGAAAGAGCATGGCATAAAGTATATATGCATATGAACGGGGTTTTGTTTGCTAGGATAAAAATTCTGGAACGTAAGCTTGGTTGGGAATGATTTAGGAATAATATCTAATAATCTGGGAAATAACAGGGAATAATGGAATCCTTAGGGAATCAAAATGTTGATTTTGCGGAATTGATTAACAACCTTCCTATCCGTAAAATCAAGAAAATGGTTGGGGATGAAGCTTTCTTCGATTATCTCCAAACACTTCCAGATCATACAGTAGAGGATTTACTTTATGACTGGAGAAGCTGGGCAAGGCCGGAGCAAATCTCCCCGCCTGGTCTTTGGAGTATCTGGCTTTATCTTGCAGGAAGAGGAAGTGGGAAAGCTCTTGCTCTTGATACTCCTATTCCAACAATGGAAGGTTGGAAATCAATGGGTTCTTTAATTCCTGGAGATGTTATTTTTGATGAATCTGGAAAACAATGCAAAGTTCTTGAAGCTTATCCAGTTCAATATAATAAATCTTGTTATAATGTGCATTTTTCAGATGGAGCAAAAATAACTGCTGATGCTGAGCATCTTTGGTTTACAGAGGATAAGGCTTCTCGAAAAGGTGAAGCTAGAAGAATTGGAGGGGGAACTGTTCCACAGAGAATGCCAACCCGATTTCCTCAAGTAAGAACAACTGAGGAAATTCTTTCTACCATTTCAATACAAAGAAGTGATGGAGCCTTTGAACTGAATCACTCAATTCCAGTTGCTAAACCTTTGAGTTGTAATTTACAATATCTTCTGATTGACCCTTATTTTCTCGGTATTTGGTTAGGAGATGGTGATTCAAAAGGTTCTGTTATAACGACAGAAGATCCAGAAATTTTAGAAGAAATTCTAAATGTTGGATATCCTATTGAGAAACTAAATACTCCATCAAATAATAGATATACAATTGGGACTGCTGAATCAGAAAGAGATGAGGTTGGGAGATTTACTCGAAATACCTCTATTCATTCTTTTCTTAAAGATTTAAATCTTCTAAACAATAAACACATTCCCCAAATTTACTTGAGGGCATCTAAATCTCAAAGACTTGCTCTTCTTCAAGGTTTAATGGATTCTGATGGTTATATAGCTGAAGGTGGAACTTGTGAATTTACCTCAACAAAAGAAAGGCTTGCTCTAGAAACTTGGGAACTTTGTTTATCTCTTGGTTTAAAAGCTACCATTGCAGTTGGAAGAGCAATGCTTTATGGTAAAGATTGTGGCCCAAAATACAGAGTTTGTTTCACAACTTACAAAACAACTCCAGTTTTTAGACTTTCTCGAAAGTTAAACAGATTAAAAGAACCAGGGAAACAAGCTAAGAGACAATCTCGAAGATATATAAAAGCTGTGATAAAAACTGAATCTGTCCCGGTTCGTTGTATAACTGTTGATTCTCCATTGAATCTTTTCCTTGCTGGTTGGCAGATGATTCCAACACATAATACTAGAGCAGGAGCAGAATGGATCAAAGAAAGAGTCGAGAAAGGGGATGCCCGATTCATAGCCCTAGTCTCTCAGTCAGCGGCGGACGCACGTGACGTCATGGTTGAGGGAGAGTCGGGCATCCTTTCTATATATCCAGATGGAAAGAAGCCAAAGTATGAACCTTCAAAGAGAAGAATAGTTTGGCCAAATGGAGCACAGGCAACTATTTACACAGCTGAAGACCCAGACCAACTTCGAGGCCCAAATCATGATACAGCATGGGCTGATGAGATTGCAGCCTTCCGACATCTTGATGATCTTTGGTCAAACTTAATGTTGGGACTCAGGCTTGGTGATTCCAAATGTTTCATTTCCACTACGCCTCGGGCAATCAAATTTATCAAGGGTTTGATTATAAGATCTATCAATCTTGACCCGAATAAAGAACTAGACAATCTGGAGAAATTCCCAGAAGATAGAATCCGTGATACTTTTGTAACGAAAGGAACTACATACGATAATAAAGAGAATTTGAGCAAGACGTTCATGAACCAGATCATTACCCAGTATGAGGGGACGAGACTTGGACAACAAGAACTTCTTGCTAAGATTCTTCAAGATGTAGAAGGTGCTCTTTGGAATCGGGAACTTCTATCTGAAAATCGAGTTAAGGAAAGTGAAATAAGAACTGAAGATTTGACTAAGATAATAGTTGCAATTGACCCGACTGTTGCAAAAGCTGAGAACGCAACTGAGACTGGAATCATAGTAATGGGGAAACACAGGAATGGTCATGGTTATACTATAGCAGATAGAAGCCTTATTGCTAGCCCCGATGGTTGGGCCAAAGCCGCTGTTGCAGCTTATGTAGCTTATGAAGCTGATAAGATAGTAGCAGAGAAAAACAATGGTGGTGAGATGGTTTCTTTAACTATTGGAACTGTCAATGATAAAATACCTGTCAAACTTGTTTGGGCAAGTCGGGGAAAAATAACAAGAGCTGAGCCGGTAGCTGCTCTCGATGAACAACATAAACTCCACTTAGTAGGTGAGTATTCAAAACTTGAAGATGAACTCTGTACCTATGATGGAGAGGGTGATTCACCTAATAGGCTTGATGCTTATGTATGGGCCGCCACAGAGTTGTTCCTTGGGAAGAGGCGCAGAGGCCTAGTCTTTGGTAGAGGTTAAAAGATGGTAGAAGAAAGAACAGAAGAAACAAAGGCTGAAGGAAACGGCTCAGAAACCACTCTGAATCTGAACAGAGGACAGCTGAGAGCCTTGACTACGAGCCTAATAACTCGGGGCCGTCTTGCAGCTGAACTCGGTCAAACTTATTTAGGCAATCGAGACGTTTATGAAGTTCTTGGGTATGACAAGACTCTAACTTTTGAGAAACTTGAGGCCCGATATAAGCGTGAGCATATTGCCAAAAGAATAGTTGATGCACCAGCAGCGGCTACTTGGAATAATCCTCCCGAAATTGTGCCAAAAGAAGATGGGGATAATAAAAGGAAAGCTAAGGATTTCTTGGAAATTTGGGAGAAGTTAATCAATCGTATTCACTTGTATTCAAAGATTGAACGCGCAGATAAACTGGCGGGAATAGGTGAATTTGGGATTCTCTTAATTGGCCTTCGAGGTGGTGGTTCACTTGAACATCCAGTGTCTCGAAAGTTCACAGCTGATGATTTGATGTATCTTTCTCCTTTTTCTCAAAAAGCTGCGACGATTGAAACATTCAGCCAAGATCCAACAAATGAAAGATTTGGAGAGCCTGAACAATATAAAATTCAAACTGGGAAGAATCTTGAAAACTTCAGAAGCTTCCAAGTAAAAACTCATTGGTCTCGAGTTATTCACTTGGCTGATGGATTGCTTGAAAATGAAGTTTATGGAACTCCCCGCCTTGAAGCAGTTTTCAATCTTTTCAATGACCTCGCAAAGGTAGTGGGTGGCTCTGCTGAATTTTACTGGAGAATTGCAGATCGTGGGCTTCATGCAGATATTACAGATCCAGAAGCAGAATTTGGGGAAGAGGATGAAAAAGCTCTTTCTACTGAAATCTCCAATTATATCCATGGTCTTGATAGAGTCCTACAAACTCGTGGTGTTACTGTAAAGAGTCTTGGGGCAGAAACAGCAGACCCACGTGGGCCTTTTCAAAATATAATAGCACTCATTGCAGGTGCTAAAGGGATACCTCAAAGAGTTTTGATGGGAACTGAGCGTGGTCAATTAGCTTCCTCTCAAGATAAAGCAAGTTGGAATTCAACAATTGAGGAAAGGCAACGTCTCTACGCTGAACCCTATATTCTTCGTCCTTTCGTTGACAGATTAATTAAATGGGACATGCTTCCTGATGTTGAGTATGAGGTCAGATGGCCTGTTGTCTTTCCACAAACTGAAGAAGAACGTTCTATCATCGCTGTTAGGATTTCAAGTGCCGCGAAGAACATGGGTGTTGCTAAATCTCAAGGCAGTAAAATAATCGCGGATGATGAATTCAGGGATAAATATCTAGGCCTTAAAGATGAAGCCGAGATTCCTGAATTAGAAGAAGCTGAAAGAAAACAAAAAGAATTGGATGCAGAAATGAAGAAACAAGGAATAGTTTCTGGGATGCCAATTCCTGGGGAAGAAGATAAAGAGAAAGATACAGAAAAGGAAAAACCAAAACCTGATAAGGATAAATAACATGAGAATAATGAAAGCAGTCACTGAAACTGTCCGACAGGAGACTTTTCAGGGCCGAGAGTTTACGGTGGTTCCTGTCATTGCTCTTGTTGAGGGAGTTATGCAAGCAGCTAACTCATCGCAACCTGAACTTATCAAAGCCTCAGAGTTTGAGCCTGCTACCTGGAATGGTCGCCCGATTACCTTTGGACACCCTGCTATAGGTGAGGTTCTAGTATCTGCAGCGGCTTCTCCTGAGGTTTTTGAGAAGGTAGCAGTTGGGACAATCTTCAACGCAACAATCATTGATGGTCAGAAGCTTCGAATTGAAGCATGGATTGATAATGAGAAAGTTCAAGAACAAGGAGACCTTGCCATTGAAACTTTCAACAAAATCCTAGCTGGTGAAGCTGTTGAAGTTTCTACTGGCTATTTTGCAGATTCTGTTGCGGAGAAAGGTAAATTCCATGGAGAAGCTTTTGAAGCCATCCAGACTGATCTTAAGCCTGATCATTTGGCTATTCTTCTTGGGAGTGACATTGGGGCTTGTTCTATTGAGGACGGCTGTGGCGCAAATAGGGTGAACTCAATAAGTCTTGCAAATTTTATGCAAGATTTTGGCCTCTCAAAAGAAGCAGTTGAGACCATGCTTCGAGCAAATCAGCAAGTAACTGGAGAAGCAACTTGGTATGAGCAACCCACTGGTTCAGTTGAACCGGCAGAAGAAAAGAACAAAAACCTTTCAGAGATTCTCGCTAATTTGGAATTAAGATATAATGGTGAGATATCTGATATGGATGTTCGAAGTGCTATCTCGTCAGCACTAGAAGCTAAGGGCGAGTTTTTTTGGAGCGTAGTTGCGGTGTTCCAAAGCAACTTCGTTTATGAGAAAGATTTTGGAACACTTAAAAGACGGGAGTATTCAATAGCAGAAGATGGAACGATATCTCTTTCGGATGAAAGTGAAATCGTCCGACCTGTGACTGAATTTGTACCTGTAAAAACCAATCAGGAGACGAAAATGTCAAAGAAAGATGAAATGATCAAAGATCTCATTGCAAATGAGGCAACTCAATTCGCCGAAAGTGATCGGGAATTCTTGTCTACTTTGGATGAGACCAAACTCGGAATTTTGACTCCAGTCGTGGTTAAAGCTGAGAAAGAAGGTGAGGATGAAGAAGCTGTAAAGGCAAAAGCAGCTGCTGAGGCAAAAGCAACTGAGGAAGAAAAAGAATCTCGAGAGGTAAAAGAGCCAGTGACAACTGAAGAGTTTATTGCTGGAGCCCCTGATGAGATTCAAGAAGTTCTGAATCAAGGAGTAAGGTTGCAGAAAGAGCAACGTTCAACCTTTGTGAAAGCTATTACGAGCAATCAAGCTTCTGGCTTCACTGAGGAAGATCTGAAAGATTACTCGATGGAGCATCTTGAGAAATTGGCCAGGGCAACTGCCCCGAATGATTTCTCATTGAGAAGCAATCCTGTTTCCAATTTGGAAGATGATGCAGGAAAAATTCCTTCGGCCCGACCTATCTGGGATCCGAAAGGTCAGAAAGTGAAACAAGCTTCTTAGAACTTTTTTGAGAATTGTTCTAAGAACTAACTAAAAATTTCTATTGGAGAACGAGAAAATGGCAGATAATATGATTCAACTCAAAGGTGAATTTCAGAGAAAAGAATTGGCGGCTGCGGCTGGCATTTCTCCTGGACACCTTGTAGAACGTGATTCAAGTGGTGAGTTTGCTGTTCATTCAACCGCTTCGGGGCCGCATGGTAGTTGCTTCGCAGTTGAGAATGAACTGGAAGGCAGTAATCCTGATGTTGATTACACTGCGGATGAGCGTGTTCAGGTCAACTATCAGGTAAAGGGAAATGAAGTAATGGCTATTCTTGCTGCTGTTCAGAATGTGGCAATTGGAGCCTTTCTTGAATCCGCTGGTGATGGAACCTTGCAAGCACTCACAGCGCATGCTTCCGGTTCAGGGACAGATAGACAACCTGTTGGGGTAGCTCTTGAGGCAGTTGATCTTTCTGGCTCTGGTGCTGTTGATACGCCAATCAAGATCGAAATTGTCTAGTTGATCTAACCATCTGTTTTTATATCTTCTGGGGCTGATGAAGAACTAATCATTGGAGATAAGAAAAAATGCCAGAAGAAATTGTACTAAATGCTCAGATAACGAGTGCCAAAGATTTGATGGCACAAAGTTCTACCGCGAGTATTCTCCTTGCTAATGGAATGAATGCAGAAGTATTGAGAACAAACGCTGCTCTGCGGAAGGATGAATGGGAAAGCTTCGATGAGGCTTTGATTGAAGAAGTGACCCAAAGGATGGTCGGAGTTGATGATTTGATGAGTCGTGGGCTCGTTCATAATATCCCGAATGGTATGGGTTCAACTACCATTGAATGGGAAACTGTGGATGAGACGAGAGAAGCTGAGGTCAATATGGATGGGATTGCAAGAGCGCAATCTGACCGTCTTGACTTTCAAACGTACAGCTTGCCTTTGCCTATCATCCATAGAGATTTCTATATCAACTCTCGCGTCTTGGCCGCATCTAGAACTCGTGGTGAGTCTCTTGATACGACCAATATGCGGATCGCTGCCCGCAAGGTTAGTGAAAAAGTTGAGCAGATTCTCTTTAATGGTATTTCCTATGAATTTGCTGGTGGGAATATCTATGGATATACCACCCATCCTCAAAGGAACACTGTATCTCTCGGGACAAGTTGGACTGCTTCAGGTGTTGATGGTGATGATATTTTGGAGCAAGTCTTGAGTTTGATTGCTGCTGCTCATGCAGATCGAATGTTTGGACCATATATTATGTATGTCCCGACTGCTTACTGGGTGAAGCTGCTTGAGGATTTCAAGACGAATTCTGATAAGTCGATCATGACTCGTATCATGGAAATTCCGACTTTGACGGATATCAAGGTAGCTGATTTTTTGACTGCTGACAACGTTCTTCTGATTCAAATGACACAAGACGTTGTGGATATGGTAGTTGGAATGCAACCTTCTACGGTTCAATGGGATACCCAAGGTGGGTTCTTGCTGAATTTCAAAGTGCTGACCATTATGATTCCGCGGATAAAGAGGACTGATGCGGGACGTAGTGGTATAGTGCATTTGAGCTAATAATCACTAGGGAGATTAAAAGCTATGCCAAAATATCGTGTTAAGCCAGGCCATAAACATTGGCATGGCGGGATTCTTTATCAAGGAAAAGTTCCTGGGAAACCAGCAGAGCATCCTGATGTACTAGACCTTGATGAGGAACGAGCTTCACGGATTGCAAATAAGCTGGAACTTCTTGGGGGAGGCTTTTCAAAGGTTGAGGAATCCCAACAAGAACCGGCTTCTGAGCAATCCAAAGTTGAAGAACCTGAGGGGAAGGCTCCAGAGACTGAATCTGAAGTTTCGGCGGTGCCTTCAGAGACAGAGCAAGCTCCGGAGAAATCAGAAGAGAGTTCAGAAGCACCCTCTGCAACTGTACTTGAATCTGATAAACCGGCAGATGAGCCTTCTCCTCTTTCTGCTATTCATATTGGTAGCGGAAAATGGAATGTCGTTCGAGATGGAAAGCCCATCAATGATGTTCCCCTTACTGAAGAGGTTGCAAAAGCCCTAGCTGAAGGAGGCGATTAAAGATGAGTATTAGGGTTGATGAGCACGAAGTCCAGTTGATCGTCGATGTTCCTTCTGGTGAAGATATGAGTCTCTTTATCGAAGTTGCTAGTCGTTATGTTGATAATGTTTTTTCAACAACAACGCTAGCGGCTGATCAACTTCGAGACATTGAACTCTATCTTAGTGCTCATCTTGCAACCCTGACAATTGATGGTGGCGGAGTGAGTTTGGAAAGGATAGGTTCAAGTTCCATTCAATATGCTCAGCTACGAGGCGATAAATTGTATCTGACACGCTTTGGACAACTAGCTATGATGCTTGATACAACTGGCAAGCTTGTGGCTAGTTCCAAAGAGAAAGCGAGATTCAGATCTTTTGGGGCAGCAACTTCTTAGAAAGAAAGAACAAATCTAGGGGCTATATATGGAATGGACAGTTCCAAAGATGTGGCCAGGGGCTACTTGTTATATTCTTGGAGGTGGCCCCTCAATGGCATATTTAGAAGAAAAAGACTTTGAAATTATTAAGAAGAAAAGAACTATTGTCAAAAATAATGCTTACCAACTCGCTCCTTGGAGTGAAGCTCTTTTCTTTATGGATCATGATTGGTTCAAAAAACATGAAGTAAGTCTTGCTTCTTATCATGGTTTAAAAGTTACTATTGCAAATCAGATGAAAGAGGGCAAAGGTATTAAATGGCTTAAAAGAGGATCAAAGGCTATGATCTCTCTTGACCCCTGCATTGTTAATAACGGTAATAACTCTGGACATTGTGCTGTTAATTTGGCTTACCATTTTGGTGTTAGTAAGATAATTCTTGTGGGCTTTGACATGAGAATTGTGGAAAGCAAACATAATTACCATAATAAGCATCATCGAAAGATGAAAGATTCAATCTACCAAGATGAGTATATTCCGAATCTAGAGAGTATGAAGGAACCTCTTGAAAAGCAAGGTGTTCAGATTTTGAATGCTACTCCCGAAAGTGCTTTGAAGTGTTTTAAAACAGTTGATCTAAAAGAAACGGTCAACTACTGATCAAATTTTGAACGGGGCTATTTCAATGAATTTAATAACTACGTGCATCTGTGGAGGAAAAGAATTTCTTTATTCTACTCTCCGATTAAAAGGGAAAAAATTAGCAATTGGGATGAATGAATGTCTTGAGTGTGGAGTGAAACATCAGCTTCTTAAAAGATCATATCATTCATATATCTCATCTTATAAAAAAGATTACTGTTTATCGGAAGGAAAAGATGGAGGTCAGTTATCTTCACATGAACGTTATGACCATGATAATCAATTAGCTGGAAAGAGGCACACTAGGTATAAAGAGTTTCTTGGTAAAGGAAATTCAATACTAGACATTGGTTCAGGGAACGGAGCCTTTGTAGACTGTATGCACAATTTAGGTTACGTTGCGCATGGTCTTGAAATTTGTGAGAATTACTTAGGTTACACACAGCCAACTTATCAAGGTGATTTTTTAGAAGTTGATGTTCCATTTAATTCTTACGATACAATCACAATGCATGATGTTCTGGAACATTTAGTTGACCCTGTTTCAGCTTTGAAGAAATGTCATAGGATACTGAAAAAAGATGGAATCTTGATTATTGACTTTCCCGACTTCTTTATTAAAGAGGGACTCCACCACTGGAAACCAATTGAGCATCTTTGGATGCTTAGGAAAGATCAACTAGTTACTCTTTTTAAGTCTTGTGGGTTCAAAAAGATCGTGATTGAAAAACCAATTCCTTCTAAACTTCTTTTAATTGCGAGAGAAAGATAAAGATGAAAGGTTATGACTATGATGGAGTGATTACAAATAATATATTACCATCCCCCGGTGATGTTATAATAACAGGTAGATCTTGCACGGAAGGTGTTGAGAGGACTTACTTAGATATGAAAAGAAGAGGTATCCAAAATATTGCTGTTTACTTCATGCCTCATAATTGGAAGGGGTTACCTAAACTTGCTGGATTAATAAGAACAGGTCAATGGAAAGCTCATATGATTGATATCCTTGAACTGGAAGAATTCTTTGAGGATGAACCTACTCAATATAAATCAATCCTAGAGCATCTTAAAGGTAACACAAAAATTACAAAGGTAGGATGAATAAGAACAGAATCCTTTTTGGAGCATCTTATTCTGCAATTGAACCTCTTGGCCTCCTCCACTT
>SDBT01010628.1_pt1 | contig 14852 bp, 10 predicted proteins | sample 2277101 | NCBI WGS metagenome assembly SDBT01 (sample SAMN10404973, study PRJNA504765) | marine sediment metagenome | isolation source: marine sediment core GS10_PC15, 103 cmbsf | place: Arctic Ocean: Southern Knipovich Ridge | collected 2010
TCAACGTGCCACATCGCAGGGTTGAGTGAGGGGGCATCCTACAACATGGCCGTGCAGACAGTAGAGAAGATCATAACCTATTTCAGGGGAGGGATGCCGGAATATGTCCTGACCCCAGGGGTGGAGTTTCCAGGAAGGCCGATGCCATAAAATCCTCGATCACAACCCTTGCTCTTCCTCTAATTTTGCGGTAAGGGCTATCAGCTTGCTTGTTTAGTCTCAGAGATAGTTAAAACAGGCAACGTAATGCTCGTGGCCTACCTTTTTCGTTGGGGGTTTTTCTTGCACGCAAATGTGCCTGGCTCCTGAGCAGCGCGTATGGAATCGGCACCCCGAGGGAGGATCAATTGGACTTGGAACCTCCCCCTTCAAAATGGTCCTCTTTTTTTTGCGCCTGGGCTCTGGTATCGGGATCGCGCTCAGTAGCGCTTTCGTATATGGATGGAGCGGATTCAAGTATAGCTCTGTATCCTTTGCCACTTCTACAATTTTGCCTAGGTACATCACAGCAATTCGGTCGGAGACATGTTCGACTACGCTGAGGTCATGAGCGATAAAAAGATAACTTAGTTTGAACTCTTCCTTCAAATCGTCTAACAGATTAATCACCTGGGCCTGGACGCTTACATCTAAAGCCGATACTGGTTCGTCACAAACTATTAGCTCTGGCTGTAAGGCAAGTGCTCTAGCTATGCCAATACGCTGCCTTTGTCCTCCAGAAAATTCATGTGGATAACGGGACATATGTTCAGGGCTCAACCCAACCTTTTTGAGGAGATCTTCCACCCTATATTTTCGATCGGAGGATGGATACAACGAATGAACTTTTAATGGTTCACCTACTATGCCTCCCACGGTCATTCTGGGATTAAGAGATGAATAGGGGTCTTGAAATATGGCCTGGACTTTTCTCCGGTAACTCTTGATTTGTGTTGATCCCATGCTCCCGATATCTTCACCAGTGTAAAGTATTTTGCCTTCGGTTGGCTCCAAAAGCTTGACAATGCATTTTCCCAGCGTTGATTTCCCGCATCCTGACTCTCCCACAAGCCCTAAAGCTTCGCCTTTGCTGACATAAAGGGAAATGTCATCAACAGCCTGGACCCATCCAATAGTTCTTCTGAATATTCCCTTTTTTATCGGAAAATACTTCTTCAGCCCTTGAACAGCTAACAAATGGTTATCAGAGTTACTCAAAACGATCTCCATTTTATACCCATCCATCTACGACAGCCCAGCAGGCAACGCTACGACCAGGGTCTATTTCAATTAATTCCGGTTCCTCCCTTTGACAAATTTCACCCGCTCTTGCACAGCGTGGATGAAAATAGCACCCTTGCGGCAAATCGTTCAGACTTGGAACCATACCGGGAATTTCACTCAATCTTTGTTTGCCTCCCTTAGCCTTGGCCCCTAGTTTGGGTATGGAACTTAAAAGGCCAATTGTGTAGGGATGGAGCGGCTCTTCGAACATAGGCACAACGGGCGCCTCTTCCACTATTTTTCCGGAATACATGACAATGACTCGCTGGGCATATTCAGAGACAATACCGAGATTATGAGTTATCAACAAAATGGAAGTGGACACGGCCTGCTGAAGTTCTGCCATCAACTCCAAGATCTGCGCCTGTATCGTAACATCCAATGCTGTCGTCGGTTCATCGGCCAAAATCAATTCTGGATTACAGGCCAGAGCCATGGCAATCATAACCCGCTGCCTCATTCCGCCTGATAAGTTGTGGGGATATTCGTGAACCCTTTTAGAGGGAGAAGGTATCCCCAATTTGTCCAACATATCTTTGGCTCTTTCCAATGCTTCTTTTTTAGGAGATGCCTGGTGCTCCATATAGACCTCGGCTATCTGACGGCCAATGGTATAAACGGGATTCAGGCTGGTCATGGGTTCTTGAAAAATCATTGAAATTTTATTCCCACGTATATCTCTAAGCTTTTGAGGCGCTATCTTTGTTAAATCTTCACCTTGGAAAATTATCCGTCCCCCAACGATTCGTCCGGGTGGCCAGGGAATAAGACCCAGAATTGACAATGCCGTGACGCTCTTGCCACACCCGGATTCGCCGACAAGCCCAACGATCTCTGCCTCATTCACATGAAAGCTCACATCATCGACGGCCTTAACCGTACCTTCAGGTATAAAGAAATATGTCACTAAGTTTATTATGTCCAAAAGAAACTTATTTCCACCATTGATTTGTGACATCATTTTACCCATTACCCAGTTTGCCGAGATTGGGTGGCAATTATAACTAGCTATTCTGGAGTACCTACTTGTGGTTCTTCTTGTGTGAGTATCCTCTTCTTCAAAATAGGCTTTATTAAAAATGCTTAAGATACCAGGTGGTCAAGTTTTTTACTGAAGGTAATCTCAGGTCCGGCAGACGGAGTCTAAGCCCGCAACTTTGGATCGGCAATGTCTCTGAGGCCGTCACCGATCATGTTAAAGGCCAAAACGGTTATCAAGATAGAAAGCCCTGGAAAGAGAGATAACCATGGCGCATTGGCCAAGACATCAATTCCGCTTCTAATCAGATTTCCCCATGTGGGAGTTGGAGGTGATACGCCAAGTCCGAGAAAACTCAGGCTGGCTTCCGTCATAATGGCTGTGCCCATCCAAAGGGTTCCTGCCACCATGACCTCCCCGAAAATATTCGGAAGTATGTGCCGGATGATGATTCTAAAACTGCTTGCACCAATTACTTTGGCCGAACTCACATATTCCATCTCCTTAACTGCCAATGTCGGCCCATAAGCCAGCCGAGCGAATCTGGGAGCAAAAACAATCCCGATTGTGATGATCAGTTTAACCAAACCGGAGCCCAGGATCGCTGCAATCATTATCGCTGTAATCAAAGTGGGAAATGACAACAGCACATCCACCATCCGCATGATTAAGGTGTCCGTCCCGCCCCCGCTGTATCCCGCCACAACCCCCATGGCGGTGCCCATGATCATCCCCAGCAAGACTGAGAAAAACCCTACCGTTAACGAAATTTGAGTGCCCCAGATAATTCGAGACAGAACATCTCTGCCGTATTCGTCCGTGCCCAAAGGATGCGACCGTTCCGGTGGCGTAAGGCGATGAAATACGTCCATATCAAGGGGATCATACGGGGAAATCAAGAAAGCGAATATTGCAGTTAATAGGACCACCAGCGCCATTACAGCGCCGACAACGGCCGTCTTATTGTTCTTGAAAGTTCGCCAAAGCTTTCTACGTTCATTCATCAGTCGTATCTAACTCTGGGATCTATTAAACCATATGAAAGATCGGTCAATAGATTGATGATGACTACCAAACCCGCGTAAATTACCATTACCGATTGCAGCGTCATGTAATCCCGCTGTCCGATCGCACCGACCATCATCACACCCAAACCGGGTCTGGAGAAAACGATCTCCACCAGAACCGAACTGCCGATGAGCACTATGGTATAGACACCGACAAATGAGACCACCGGCAGAAGAGCATTTCTAAGAGTGTGTCCGTAGATGACAATTCGCTCCCGCAGGCCTTTGGCTCTGGCTGTCCTGACATAGTCCTCTCTGAGCACATTTAGTACGGAAGAGCGAGTGGTCCGGGTAATGTAGGCGGTCATCATTAGCCCGAGTGTTAAGCCTGGAAGATAAAGATGGTGAAGCGAATCGGCAAGATCCCGGATATCGCCACCTCCCACCACGGGAAACAAATCCAGCTTTATGGAGAAGATCAGCATCATAAGGATGCCCAAAAAAAAGGACGGCAACGATATGCCAGCCAGGGAAAAGGTGCGTCCTATGTAGTCGAACATCCGGTTTCTTCTCAAGGCGGTGAACACCCCCAGAGGTATGCCAAAAAACACCCCAAACATGGTAGAGCTGATGGTAAGCTCCAGCGAGTAGGGCAAAACACGGGCTACCTGAGGTGTGATCGGCATGCCGGTGATCAACGACTTTCCTAAATCGCCTCGCGAAAGGCTTTTCAGGAAGACCAGATATTGCTGCCAGATGGGAATGTCCAGTCCCATTTCCTTTTCCAATGCCTCAACTGCTTCCTTGGACGCATAATCGCCCAGGATGGACACGGCCGGCCCCCCGGGCATGCTGCGGACAAGGAAAAATATCAGTGTCACCACCGTCAACAAAACAGGGATTGAGATTAAAATCCTTCTAATGGCGTATTTAACCATTCTATTTTCCTCACACTAACGAATATGTCAATTTCCATATATTAGCAGATTCCATAGGCAATCTCAACATTCCATAACATAAAGCCAGTCCCTTTTTCATGACGGATTATGCGTCCTACCACGCAAGGAAAAACTGAGTCATCTCTTCGCTTTTTTTCCGGATGAAACAGGAGACACTATTTGTGTCTCCTGTTTCATGAGATTTGTATGTCTACTTTGCAATTTTGGTAATCTCGGTGGGTTTCGGCCCGTCCGTAATCATTACCAACTCAAAGCCCCAATCCACCTTCGGATTTCTGGCAAAGATGTATCCTACGGTGATAAGCGGATACGAGGCCAACTTTCGCAAAAGCTCCAACTGGGCCTCTTTCCAGAGCGCCACCTGTTTGTTGGGATTCGACTCCAGGCGCGCTTTGACAATCAAATTGTCGATACTGTCGATTTTTCCATCCCCGTCGGCATCCACTTCGCCGATATGAGAAAAGTTGGTAATGGCTTTTTTACCCGTAAACACGATCGAGTCCGAATAATAAAACTGGGTGAGAAAGACATCGGGATTGGGTCGCATGGAGGCGTAAAAGACGATGGGGTTCAAGTTCTGCCGGATCCTGGCATGAAAGGCGGAATGATCCACCACAGAAAGCTTCAGGTCAATACCAATTCTCCTCAGTTGAGCTTGCATTAATTCATAGGCTCTTTTGTAGGTTTTACTTTCCGAGGTGAATACGTCCAGCGAAAAACCATTCGGATAGCCTGCTTCTGCCAGCAGCTTTTTGGCCTTGGACAGGTCGTATTCATACAACAAATCTTCCTTGGCCACTTCTTCACTGGTAAGTCCGGCAATCATGCGCCCCACCGGCACGCAGGAGTAAATTGGTGTAGAATTCTTCTCACCATACACCGCCACAAATTCTTTGCGATTCATGGCATAGGCAATCGCCTGTCTGACCTTGAGCAGATTTAACGGTTTCACCGTCATGTTGAAATGAGCGATGATAGTTTCGGAGCTGTTTATCCAATCTACCACAACGCCGGGAATCTTCATCATTTTCTCAGCCCAAACCTGCTCTTTCGGACCCTCGATCACATCCAGCTCTCCCTTTTGGAGGGCCATCTCGCGGCTGCTTACGATGGGCATATAATACCACTCAACGCCGGCAAGCTTGGGAGCACCTCTGAAGTAGTTTGGGTTTCTGACCACGATGACTTTCTCTCTGGGTATGTATTTCTGGAAGATAAAGGGACCGGTTCCCACCGGATGGATCTTAAACCATTCATCGCCCTTTTCCTCCAGAGCTTTTTTTGCTACGATCAATCCGCCACCGCGATTGGCTAATTTCGGCAGGAATAGAAAGGCGGAAAGCGGCTTATCCACTGTAACCTGCACCGTGTATTTGTCCAGAGCCTCAAAGGCCATTCCACTGTAGTCAACAGAAAAGGATGATCGTTTGGGATCTGCCGCTCTCTCCAGCGAATACACCACGTCCTCGGATGTGAGCTCGTATCCTGGGTTTCCCTCGTAGGGATGGGTCATCACCCCCTGTTTGAGCTTGAGAATCCATTGCTGGCGGCCATCGGCGAGCACCTTGGGAGACGGGATTTCGGTGGCCAAATCCGGTATGATGGCATCCACCGACAGGTTGCCCGGTTTATACCGCACAAGAGCGTTGAACAGCAGCGCCGCAACCACCCGGTCCTGGGATCCAGTGGCCCTGTGCGCATCTAAGCTTTTGGCATCGCCATATTTGCAGGCCATGCGCAACACCTGGGCTTCGGCGGCCAGGGCCTGATTAAACGAAAATGCTAGCGTTACAATCACCACCAGGGCCACGCCCAATTTTGTTGATAATAACCTTGTCTTCTTTTTCATCACACGTCCTCCTTTCTTTCTCGTTGTTAACCTTTCAATAGTCTCATTTGCCAGTTTTGTTGATAATAACCTTATTTTCTTTTCATCACACGTCCTCCTTTCTTTCTGGTTGTTAACCTTTCAATAGTTTCATTAGGGGTTCAAGAGAAGAAAGATTTTCCAGGGTATAGGCCATTTCATAGATTTTATTCGCATGCGTATTTCCCAATCGGTCGGATGCAATGCGAAAGAATTTATCCTTAATTCCCTCAATAGCAAAATCACTTCCGGGTTCGCCGTGAACTTCAATGATTTCGCTGGTCAAGGAACGTCCTTGATCGGTGATGATGGTTACTCTAGCCGGTCGATGTTTGGGAAACAGTTGGTCCAGGGCAGGATCTACGTTTAGTTGGACCCTGTCCGCAATTGCCTGTATGGACGGATTCTGTAAATACTCCAGCGACATCTGCTTGACACCAAATTTGCCTTCACACAGTAAAAGGGCAATCGTAAAGGGGATACTAAATTGCATCCCTTCGAGACTGGACGGACGGCGCATATCGAGCGTAATCGCTTCTTTAAATGTTTCAACTCGGATTGACGCTATGCGTTTTACATCGACATCGTGTTCATACAATATGCTTGCTGTTGCATCCAGGGCAGCATGGGTCCAGCGACAGGATGGATAACGTTTAAAGTAAACGTTTAGTATCTCATATTCATGTCCAAGGGATTTGAGGACCGTCTGGGCATTCTCGTCATATTCCGAATCGAAAGGATCCTGTAACGTTGCCGGCGGCCCCGTAAACCCTCGCTGGGCCAGAAAAGCTGCTGCAGTTCCCACAACCGCCCCCCATGGAATGCCGCCCTTAACCATGGCTTCATGGGCATGGCTCTTCAAAACGGGAACAGCAGTCATGTATGCGCCTGCAATGCCTAACGCCATCTCAATTTCTTTCTTGTCAAGTCTCAAAAGCCGGGCAGCAGCAGCAGCGGCGCCGTAAACGCTGGAGCCACCGGAACCGCGGGGCTTCTCCCTGTACGTCCTTGTCATTAACATTCCGGAGCGGGCGCAGACTTCATATCCAATGATACTGGCAGCGAGAAATTCGTGCGTGGTTTTGGCTTCCCGTTCGGCAATCGCCAGGGTTACCGGAAAAACAACCGATGCGGGATGACCCACCGATGGGTAATATCCATCCTCGAAATCCAAGGCACTGCCTAGCATGGAATTGGCCCAAACGGCACCGAGGACCGGCGCGCTTCGATTGCAGCCGATAATGGTGGCATCCTCCGACTCTCCCAAAGCCTGCAGAAGCCCGAAGCCGCTTTCCACCGCCGGGGTCTCGTTGCTGCCTAAAGCAACACCCAGAAAGTCCAGAAAGCATCTTTTTGCCATTTGGACCGCTGTGTCAGGCAGCCTGTGGAACTGGGTGTTGAGTATAAATTGCGCAACAATTGATGCATTGGACTCATTTTCAGTTGTAAGTTGATTCGATATCATGACACTGGCCCTTCCTTCTGCTGCGACATCGCTTGGCAGGTAAATAAAAACCCGATCACAAAAACCAGGAGCATGTCGGCAGCCTCCCTACAAAATACTCTTTGATAATCTTTTCATTGGAGTCCCTCCTTTTTAAATGTTTTCTTCACATCCTAAGAGCAAGCTTCTATAGGATCTATCATCTCCCCTCCGTTATGAGACACCATACATGGCTGATTAGTTAATGGTCTCCCGTTTTTTGAACAATAACTCTACGAAGAACCACACCATAATTCGATCTTATTTCAAAACGCTCAGCTTTAATTATGATATGGCTACTGATTCCTTCACTATCAGTTCCTTTTGAATCCCGAAACTGTAAATCAGGTAAAAGCCATAACCTATGACCATTCATACAATATTTCAAAGTTTCTTCTTATTTTTGCGTCCAGGGCTTTAGGTATTCTTAGGGGTTTGTGGTCTTTTAATATTCTTATCGCCTCAATTCGTGCCCTTTCTCTCCCGTTCAAAGACCCCAACTTCTCCCAGGCTGTTCGATCACTCCTGTCTGAAATTGATGGGAAAAAGAATTCGTCTCTAAAAAGCTTAAGAGTATGCTCTTTATCAATGAATGTGCCGCCAGCACCTACATCTTTTATTTCTTGTATAGCCAATGTTTCATCATTGATACGGATACCTTTTAGAGCTCTTTTTGCCATACCGATAATTTCGTTGTCGATTACATACTGCTCATAAGCTACTCCATCTCTTATTCTACCTGCAGCGTGGTGGATATAATTAGATCCTGCCAGGGCTGTCATGCATATGCCGAAAGCTTTCTCATATCCAGCCTGTATATCCGGCAGCTTGGAATCAGTTATACCTCCAATATTATAATTAGGAATTTCTATATATTGCGACATTTGCGAAATGGCTGCATTAAGTATCTGTCTTTCGATACTCCCTGGGCAAAAAGATGCGTCTTTCATATCAGCAACCCCGGGGCATCCTCCATATATAACAGGCGAACCGGGATTCACTAGCTGTGCGAGCACAATTCCTGATAGTTGTTCGGCGTGTGTGAGGACCAAATTGCCCGCCATAGTCACTGGTGAAGTCAATCCCATTATCGGAACGTTGGAAAGAGCAACAGGCATCTCATGTTTTACTATTTCTATTAGAATTTCTGTCACCTCTGGATTTATTGTTAATGGACTAACCATCCATGAGGTGATAAATGAGATGACCGGCCGGTCTTTCAGCTCTTTCTTGCTCCCAACGATGATAGATGCCATTTCGACGACATCTGCGACTTTATGGCGATAGTAGACATTTCCCATTACGTGTTTTGTGGTATTTGCGAGCGAAGCATAATATTTATTAATATCTAGCTTTTCATGAGGAATATCTTGGGCAACAACAGGGCGGATGTAGAAATCGATGTTATCCAGAGCATCGACCAACTTAGCCAACTCAGCCACATCTCTTATCGTACTTTTTCTCAACCTTTTTGTTTCTAAATCGAGGACATTCAATTCTGCCCCGCCTGTTCCCGCATAAACAAACTTTTTGGCCAAAAGCAGATCATTAGATTCTTCGCGTCCACAGAGTGAGATTTCGGAAGGGGCATCTGCCAATGCCCTTTCAATCATCTTGAACGGAAGTCTTACCGTCTGCTCATCTAGGCCAATTTTGGCTCCGCCCTGCTTGTAAATATCGAGCGCCACGCCAAGGGATACCTTGATACCAACTTCTTCCAAGATCTGGAGGGCAGCAGCGTGGATCTTTTCCAGGTCCTCATGGTTTAATAACCTCAGTTGGCCTCCCTCAAAGACTTTTTTCGGCATTAATTCTCCCCCGATTTTGTCATTATATCCTCGAAACAGGAAAACTGGGCAGCCTTTCCAATCTCGTCCTCGATCTGAACAAGTCTGTTATACTTATTTACTTTTTCACCTGCTCGCGGCGCGCCAAACTTAACAAGGGGCGCCCCAACGGCTACGGCAATGTCAGGTATTGGATCATCCACAGTTCCACCAGCCCGCCCTCCGGGCACCAGGCAATAATTGTGCTCTCGTGCGTAAATGGCAGTTTCCAGAGCCTCGCTAATGGTTCCAACCATATTCGGTTTTATAACTATTGCGTTCGCTGCTCCCAATGATACACCCTTTTTGAGACGGTCGATATTTGTCACGAACAAATCGTCACCCGAAATAAGGATATCCAGCCGCTTGGTGATGGACGCATGGCCCTCAAAGTCATCTTCATTGAGCGGATCTTCAATGAGGCAGAGTGGGTATGAGTTGGCCAGTTCCGCGAGAAACTCAACGATTTCATCCCGACTCGTCTTTTTTCCTCTGAACAGGTAGCATCCAGTTTGTCGATCGTAGAAGTGGCTCGCCGCACAATCCAATCCAATCTTGAACTTATCCGTATACCCAGTGGCTGAGACGGCATCTAACAAGGTTTGAAGAATCTCGGCTGGTTCATTGACCGGTGCCGCGTATCCTGCCGAGTGGCCAAGCTGGACATGCTTCTGACCAAATCGCTTTACTATGGTCCTTTCCAGCTGGTAAAAGACTTCGACACTCATCCTCAAGGCCTCAGAAAATGTTCCCACAGCTGTGGGGATTAGCAGGAATTCCTGTATTTCAACTTTTCTATTTCCATAAATCCCACCATTAATCATGTTAAAAACTGGTGTTGGCAACGTATAATGTTTAGAATCCGCTAGGTATTTGTATAGTGGAAGTCCAAGGGAGCTTGCGGCCGCACGTGCCACTGCAATAGAGATACTGTATATGGCATTTGCCCCTAAACGGGACTTGTCTTTAGTACCATCTAATTTGATCATGATTGAATCAATTGCATCCTGCTCACGAATATTCTTACCTCGAATGGCAGGAAATATGATTTCATTCACATTTTTTATTGCCTTACGGACACCTAGGCCTCCGAAACGGTTGTTACCGTCACGTAAGACAACTGCCTCATGCCGCCCAATGGAGACGCCACATGGAGAAGAACCTCTTCCCATTGAACCATCACTTGCCAATACGTCGACTTCGAGCATTGGTATCCCTTTGCTGTCAAGTATCTCGCGTGCCCTTATTGAACTAATTGTGGGACCTTGCATTAGATCTACTCCTAACGCCCTGCTTGACGTTCAATCAAGATGTCACGAAATGTAGGCGACATTCAGATCACATAAATTTGTACCCGTGTTACCGGTTACTATTTCGTCGCCGAGAACTGTGAAAACATGGAAACTGTCATGCGCCCGTAACCGATTATATCCATCAATTCCTTTTTGCCGAGCCCGCTCCACTGTTGTGCCATCGGCGATTCCACCCGCAATCTCAGTAGGACCATCAGTGCCATCGGTATCTATAGCTGCAATACAAATCCCCTTACGATTAGCTATTTCCAGAGCAAAACTCAGTGCAAGTTCCTGAGAAGGCCCTCCCAACCCAGAGTCTTCATCCGTTTTGGTAGTAGTTTCCCCTCCAGCGATTAGTACACAGGGCGGGGCTATGGGGCGGTGGTTCAAAGCGATCTCCTTTGCCACACAAGCCAAAAATATGCCGGCCTCACGACTTTCACCTTCAAGAACCGTGGTCAGAATTAGTTCGTCAAGGTCCATCTCCCCCGCAGCGCGCCTGGCTGCCTCGCAGGCATCCGCTGGTCTCTGTAAAACAAAGTGATGAATACGTTCACCAAGCTCCTTAGGGGTTTCTTTTATAGAGCCCGCATTGTTAAAAAAGTTAGTAATCGAGCGGGGAATCCGTGAGTAAAGATCAAATTTCTTTAACACATCGCGAGCGTCCTGGAGCGTTGTGGCATCCGGTGCCACTGGGGTTCCAAAAAACTTAACCCTGTTCAGCGGATCAGTTGTAGGTGCACTGCCAACGCTATCTGAGATAATCAGGTTGATCATCTCAGCCCCTTTCTCTTGTATTGCTTGTGCTAACTGACCGCCATTAACCGCAGAAATGTGACGACGTACCGCATTGATCTCTATAATTCGGGCGCCGCATCTCAAAAGTTCACTGGTCAATGCAATTTCATCCTCCAGAGTTATTCCAGAAATCGGGCAACTCATCAATGCAGAGCTACCTCCACTGATAAGGCCAATGAACAAATCATCAGGGGTTGCCTGCTCAACCATACGCAAAATGCGTTCAGTCGCCAAGAAGCCTTCTTTATCTGGCAAAGGGTGTCCACCTTCAACCAGTTCGATCTTGCTGAGCTTATCCTCTGGCCCCAACTGTTTTACAATGACAATACCCTCCCGAATACTGTCTTCAAGGATTTCCTCAACGCCTTTTGCCATGGCATTCGCTGCCTTACCGGCTCCCACTACATAGACATTGCGCTTTTTTGAGAGATCCCATTGGTAGGTTCCTAACCGTAGTATATTGTTATCTTTTATTAATGATTTTTTAACAATGTGGTAAATATCCATGCGCTGCAAGGTTGATTCGATAATTTCCAAAATAGGTCTACGGGCTTTGACATCACCTGCGGAAAGCAGCCTTCGCCTATTCTTGATTTTCATAGTTTTCCGATCCTGTTGTAGCTCTTAAGCTTCTTCTTTTGAAAAAATTTGATAAAAACTTAAATTAAATCGTATATTTATCAATCTTCTTCTCGTTCAAAGTAACACCGAGCCCTGGTTCATCAGGCGCCGCAACAAAGCCGTTCTCATCAATCCATATTTTCGACTCAAGAATGCCGCCGAGCCTCTGGTATGCCTCTATTGTTCTGGTTCCCGGCTCGTACATTATTTCTAACCAAGAAGTGCCTGGCACCGTACAGGTCAGGTGCAGCGCGGCGGCTAAACCAATCCCACTCATGCTGTGGTGGACTACGAATTGTTTGTGATACATCTCAGCCATGGCAGCTACCTTTCTGAGTTGAGACACTCCTTCCGACATAGCGCAGTCAGGCTGTATAATGTCATAGACGCCACGTTCTATCAGCCATCTAAATTCATGGAGTCCTTGGTTCTTTTCACCGCCAGCGATCTTTATTTCAGTCGCTTCCCTAAGTCTGATGAGATTTTCGAAATCATATCGAGAAAGTGGCTCCTCTAGCCAAAGTACCTTACGGGCCTCAAGTTCTCTGGCCATTCGCATGGCTCTCTGGAAATCCCAGGTGACTCCAGGTTTTGGTGATGGCAAACTCGTGGCCTGATTTGCATCCACCATAAAGGTCATTTGCCCTTTCGTAGCCAACTGGCATGCGTCTAGAATGGCGAGATCGTCCTCTATTTTATCATTGTGCAGCCTCAATTTCATGGCCCCAAAGCCCAGTTCTTGGTAGTGCGTGGCAAGTTCTGCTCGATTCTCAGGAGTGCCCATTTCTACCGGGCTTGCGTAAGCCTGGACCTTGTTGCAGTAACTGCCCCAAAGTTTGTAAAGTGGAAGCCCTGCCGCTTTGCCAATGATGTCCCACAGTGCCATATCAATGCACCAAATACCGCTTCCCGCGTTCCGGTAGATTCGGGCCAGACGCTCAGTTAAAAAGGGATCTTCGTCCACCAGGTAAGGCTTGATCTGATCTCGGATGATACCAGCAAGGTGCCCGCTGGTGCCGCCAATGCCTATGATCCCCTCGTCAGTGACAATGCGTACCAGGGTAAAATCATAGGAGGTTGTGACTAACCCCGGTTGCCAGGCTGGTCTCACCTCGCCGGGATAAGGGATTGTAAGATTGAATGCGATGACATCGGTGATGTTCATAAAACTGACACCTATCCTACGGACTACCTTGAGGTTGGTCCTGACCGTCGTGACACACGGGCAACCTTGAGATATCGATCAGGGCATAAGTAATATTATGCAAATTGTATGCCTAAGATCCACTGTATTGCTTTCTAACTAGTAAACTACGTAAAATCGAATAGATGCCCAGATGATTACTTGATGGGCAAACTGGAGTAGAAAAAATATATTGCAATAATGAAAAAAACATTGCAATAATGAAATAATTAAGTTGGAGGAATACCATGAAACCTAAACTTTGTTTTGTCGGATACAAGCCTCTTATTACCCTTGCAAAGAAAGCCGCAAGAGACTTCCAGGGCCTAGCCGATTTCTTGTTCATATTTAGTCTCATGGAAGAGGCTTTGCCCCTTTTGCGAGAAATCGAAGGCGTGGCCCAAATTGTTTTGGCCGGTCCATCGACTAGACGTATGTACGCAGGGCAGTTGAAAATTCCAATAATATCGTTCCGACCAACCTTCCCTGACCTGGTTAGGGCAATCCAAGAGGCTCAGAGAATAGATAACCACATAGCAATATGCCTTTCGCGTGACGATAGAGAATTTGATTTACCTTTACTCTCTGAGGTGATGAATGTTTCACTTTATGCACTATACTGTGATAAGTCCAAAGAATATGAGAATGCTTGCAAAATATTGAAAGAAAAGGGATACAAAATGGTCATAGGCGGTAGTTATACAGTCGAGGCAGCCGAAAAAATTGGGGTCAAAGGCATTCTACTTTATAAAGGCATGGACATGATCAGAACCGCCATTAAAAATGCACTTGAAATTTGTCAAGTTCAGAGCGAAAGCATCCGCCGTGTCTCCCAGCTCAATGCAGTGGTTAACAATTTTAGCGAGGGACTCTTACTAACCGATGAAAGAGGTCAAGTCATTTTGGACAATCCTCCAGCACAAAAGCGGTTGGGATCGAAAGATCTACAAGGGAAGAAGGTCAATGAATTATTCCAGAGCAAAGTGGGGAATCAAGTTTTGAGTAAAGGGCAAAAAATTCTCAATGTGCTTGAGAAGGAGAGTCTCGTAGTTAATTACATGCCGGTGCGCTCTACCGAAGCAATTCACGGCCTGGTGTGCACATTCAAGCGAGTCGCCGAAGTTCAAGATGCCGAGTTTACCGTGCGCAAGAGACTGCATGATAGGGGCTTCGTAGCGAAATATACCCTAGATGATGTTGTAGGCGAGAGCAGGATCATCCGCGAATGTAAAGAGCAAGCAATCCTATTTGCGAGTGCCCCAGACCCCATTCTCATAACTGGTGATAGTGGAACCGGAAAGGAATTGTTCGCCCATGCAATTCACACACTGAGTGAGCCACGTAAAGGACCATTCGTAGCTATCAACTGCGCGACGCTGCCCAGCGAACTGCTGGAAAGTGAGCTTTTTGGCTATGAAAAAGGTGCATTTACTGGTGCGCATACCGCAGGTAAAAGGGGTCTTATTGAGTTAGCCCACAAGGGAACACTTTTTCTTGATGAGATAGCCACACTTAGTTACCCGCTTCAGGCGAAACTGCTGCGCCTCCTCTCAGAGCATGAGATAATAAAA
>SDBT01010629.1_pt1 | contig 14851 bp, 11 predicted proteins | sample 2277101 | NCBI WGS metagenome assembly SDBT01 (sample SAMN10404973, study PRJNA504765) | marine sediment metagenome | isolation source: marine sediment core GS10_PC15, 103 cmbsf | place: Arctic Ocean: Southern Knipovich Ridge | collected 2010
GTAATGCTTGGTCCTGAAAAAGAAACAGGGTTTATGCTTGCACTAAGTCTGTTACCATCAGGCAGTGTGGCGTTTAGTACAGGACTGTTCATTGAAAGGCGCCTTCCAACAGGCCTTGCCATTCTGTTTACTATATCTGTTACTGTTTGTTCGTCACTAAAAAATATATTGCTTTCCATCCATCCGTGCATTGTGTGAAAAACATACAATGGCTTACTTTTTCCTGTTCCAACAACTGCAATCTCTTCAATTTCCTCATCCTTTAAGAAGAAATCAAATGGTCCAAATCCAAACAGATTACTTTCAAGAGCGAGGTGAAGGTATTCTGCCTGCTTTTTTTCAAGCAATATCAGGTTTTGAGTGCAGTATTTTTTAAAAAAGTTTTTCAAATCTTTTTTGCCTGCTTTTCCTTCTTTTTTTTGAAAAAACCCTGCAACAGTTGCCAAAAGCCTTTTTTCTTCCTGTGTAAATACAGGAAATTCCTTAATGCAATATTTTTTTTCATTTTCCTTCAAATGACTTTGCAAGGGCAGAATATTCCAACCAATTCCTTCTTCGTCGCATTCATCTTCGCTGTCTTCATCTTTTGTTTCATTCTCTTCTTTTCTCTTCTGCTTGTATATTTTTTCTTCTATGGAATCAGTTTCTCCCGGCATTTTCTTTCCTCCAATGAAAGGAAAATGCTTTGGCAGTAATTTAAACCTTTTGCGGCTTTCGACGATTAACTAATGTCTTTTGCCCCTATTCTTTTTCATAGCAAAGCCTGTGTTTGCGAGAAAAAAAAGAAAAAGATAGAAAAAGGGTTTATTGCCCTTTTCCTTTTTTAGTTTTCGTGTAATATGCTGCTGCACCGATTACTATGATGATTATTATTGCTGCAACTATTGGCAGTGTATAATCTACTGGTGGTGTTACTGGAGGCGGTGTTACTACTGATGGCTCAGGCTTTTCAGTACATGCTCCTGACTGGCACCATTTATTGTCTCCACAACTTGTTTCGTCAGCATAGTAGTCATATTCGCATAGTCCTGTTGCAGAATTGCATCCGCCTGTTGCACAAATCTGTGTTTCGCATGATACTCCATCACAAGGTGCTACTTCGGTGTATGCTATGACCATTCCAAGTGGAAGCAGTCTTGCTGTAACATCGGAAATTTGTTTATCTGTGCTGTATTTGATTTCCGCTGTTTCACCAACCTGTATTTCCGGAATAGTGAATTCAATTATTGGATCTGCTTTAAGAACCACCATTGCAAACTCGCTACTTATCTGTGAAGCATTTGATGCAATTCCTTTTGGAATTTCAACAATTACTTTTACATTCTTCCATTTTTTGTTGCTGGTATTTGTCACTTTTAGTGAAACCCAGGTCTGGTATGATGAACCTGTTTCATTTGTTATCTTGTCAACTACAACCTTTTGATCTACTGGTGTATTCTCTGCAACTATTGTTGCTGTTGCAATTTCTTCTTCTGTGAACCCTGCTTCTGTAAGGGTCTCTATTATATTTTCTACTGGTGCGGTTCCCTGAATTTCAACTACTAAAATTGTTTCGGTTCCTACTGTCACTACTGGTGAAATTCCTCCGCTTGGTGACCTTGTATCCGGTGATGTTCTACTTCCAGCTGGTCTTAGTTCTACTGTAATTGTTCCATTTATGTCGCTTGTATTATCTGCGTGATCTTTGCATCCGCTATTATATGTTACTGTGGTTGTTTTGTCAGGGGTTGGACTATTTATGGTAAACTGATTAGTGACTCCTGTAATAGTAGACCATGCCGTTACTGATGATAGTTTGTAGTAATATTCGGCTGGTCCTGATGTATTATCATCACATATTATGGTTGCGATATATGATGTCCCACTCACTACTATACTAGCAGGATCATAATCTCCGCTTGTTCCAAGAGTTGCTCTTGGAACATTGTTATCATTTATGCTGAACATGTATACACTTGCATTGGTGTCCCATAGCTCGTTGACATCAACAACATGGGTTACTACTGTTGCAGCACCTCCGTTATTGACTGTTGTATAGCTTGTTGTTCTTGCAAAATTACTTACCAACTTTACAGTGATATAGTTCTTGATTTCAAAGACCCCGTTTGTGTCATACTGCAGGGTACACTTGTAGTCAAGGTATGGTGCTGTTACTGGCGGGACAACACATCGCATATTAATTCCTTTGCCATTACTTGCTGCATTTGTATCCCATCCGTTTCCTACAACGAAGAAATTTTGATCCATGACTTGGCTTACGCCCAAAACATTCAGGTCACTTACTCCTCCAGCCATAACGCCGTCATCATCAAATCCTATTCCGCTTTGTGTAGGGCTTAGGTAAAAGTGGATGTTATAGTCTGCCAGGGTAAAGTTCTGGTCCCTGTCTATGTCCGGTAGATATATGTTAAAGTCCACTACATAGTTTACGTCTGCTCTTGTTGAATTTATTGTAGCGTTTCCATCATTTATCTCTACATCTGTTATTTCAATTAGTGGTGGGTTAATGAATACATTTGAGTCTGTTCCTGTTAATACTGACCGCTGTCCCCCTCCAGATGCTATGTTCACGTCAATTACAAATTCACCGACTATGCCACTGTTTAAATCTGACCTGTTCCAGTCAAATACACAGTCAACTCCTGCTGAAAGGTTTTTGTCGGGTGTGATATCTTCCCATTCGTTACATCTGATTCCTATTGTGTCAAATATGTTTGTGTCATATATTATCACGCCTGTGTTTGCGCCTCTTTTTGTGGCGTAAGTTATTACACCTTTTAGAGGTAATATATATCCTGCTGCGTTGTCAGCTCTGTTCAGGTCAGTGAAGCTAAACTCTATCTGGTAGTTTGCGTCTACGCCGTGTCTTGGTGTCCTGATTTTTTCTCCGCCTAATGGTGCAGTCATTGTAATGTCAAAAGGACTTGCTTCATAGATTGAGAATGTTGATACCCTGAATGCAAGGTTTCCATCTCCTGCTGCTGTTTCATAGCTCCACGCCGCTGGTGTACGCCCTCTACCGTCCGGGTTTGTACAAACTGTAGCAGCACATGGCTGACTGTTTTTCAGAATAAACGGTATTGTTGAGCTTCCAATATTTACATCATACATTGTTATGTTTGCATCTATTCCGCCGTTTGCAAGTGTGTTGGCATCCAAGTCTACATATCCTGAACGACCATTAAAGTCTGTTCCCATATTCAAAATTGGAGTTATTCCAAAATTTGTATCTGTGTTGAATGCTACTTTTATTTCTCTTATTGTACTATTTCCATTGATGATGCTGCCCATTTTTATTATGAGATTTGAAACCGCTTGAATGTTTGTAATTGTGCGGTTTAGTATTGCTACATTAAGGTCGTATACAGTTCCGTCTATTGTAACTACTGCGTTCATGTCATCAGCTAGGCTGATTTTTGGTGCAATTACAAAAATCGCGTTTACGTCTCCGTCAATTGCTGAAGATGCCCTTAATGTATTCAGGTCTGCCCTGCCAATTGTGCTTCCTGCTTGGTTTGTTACATAAGGGATAAAAAAGTTTACGTCAAATTCTCCGTTTGTGTCAGGGTAAACAGTTATTCCATTCCAGTCTGCATATGCCCAACTAATTCCATCTGTTGTACCTACCATTGACCTTACTTGGCCGTTTGTGTCCAAATCTGCCCGTAATCTGTGAAATATTCCAAGTAATGAAACACTTTTTGACCTATAAGCTTTTGCAATATTCAAATCAATTATTCGTGTGACTGCGTTCAGTGCTGTTCCATTTGCGTCCCAAATGCTTATTGTTACATTGTTATCTGCACTTTCTCCTTCCCAAGTAAGTGATGGACCAAATCCAAATCCAAAGATTGTAATTTCTTGGTTAATCAATGCCACTTCGGTAGCCGGGACTTGATCAGTTGTGATCTGATTGCTATATGCCAATATTGCCGGTCCAACAATAAAGTTTCCGTCGGCAACCTTTGCAACACATTGTGCTGTAACGCCAAGCGATACATCTTCAATTTTCCACATTTCAATCAAAACAGGTTTTCCAACAAACGAGCTTATTCCTGTGTTGTTTGCGCCATCTGTTGTTGGAACGGTTATTTGTAAATTAAAAATGTTAAAATCTCTGCCTCCGGCTCCTTGGTCTGACAAAACCAGAATATTTACATCTCCTGCTCCATAGCAAGGGGTGTTTGCATCACTTATCATTGTTCTTACAAAAACATTTCCATCACCATTGATGTCAATTCCGTTTGCGTCATGGGTGGCATTTACGTTCAAATCCAAATATAATGTTCCCCGAGAATCAGTATAGCTAAATGCAAAGAGGTAATTGAAGTCTGAATTGATATCACTTATCATTGGTGTTTCCATTATTATATTAAAGTCTTCACCTTTGTTTGCATGTCTTGAATTGTTTTGGTCCCACACATTCAGGTCTTGGAAGACCGCGCTTGCGCTGGACATTATAAATATTAAAAGTGTCGAGAGCACTAAGATTTTCATTAAGCTATTCATGTTAATCTTACCTCCTACAGTAGATTTGAACGTTTTTCCCCAAAGGAATGCTACTACAAACATCGTTCTAATATATAAATGTTTTTTTTGAATTTTTTTGAATTTTTTTGAATTTTTTTGAATTTTTTTGAATTTTTTTGAATTTTTTTGAATTTTTCTCCTTTTTTGTTTTGCCCTTATTTTTTTGAGTCTTTACCAAAACCTTTAATAGCCGTTGATGCCTTTATTTTATTTCTTTAATATAATAATTTTTTAATATATGAGAGTAATATATAAGAGAAATATATAAGAGAATAATATAAGAGAACCAATAAAGGAGTTTGAATTAATGCTTTGGCATAGTCTTGGATTGGATGATGTTTTCAAACAGCTTGAATCCGGCAAGGAAGGGCTTTCATTTGGTTTGGCAAAGCAGAGGCTTAAAGAATTTGGGCCTAATGAAATAAAACTTGAGAGAAAAATTTCTCCTTTGAAAATTTTTGCAGCACAATTCAAAAGCTTTCTTGTAGTAGTTCTTTTGGCTGCGTCTTTTGTTTCTTTTATTGTAAGCCTTTTTCCTGGTTATGAAGACAATTTAATTAATGCTGTTTTAATTTTTGTAATTGTAATTGCAAATGGTGTTTTTGGTTTTTTTCAGGAATTCAAAGCTGAAAAGAGTCTTGAAGCTTTGAAAAAAATGAGTCCTGATAAGGCAATTGTTTTGCGCAATGGACAAAAGCAGGTTGTTGATGCAGTTGAACTTGTTCCAGGAGATGTGATTTTTTTAGAAGCAGGTGAACGTGCTCCTGCCGATGCCCGTGTTTTTCAGGCAAGAAATTTGCATTTGGATGAATCTCTTTTAACAGGTGAAAGTATGCCTGTTAGCAAGCGCACAAAGATTTTGCCACAGGAAACAAATTTGGCAGAACGAATTAATATGGTTTTCAAAAACAGTGTTGTTACAAGCGGAACAGGTCTAGGCATTGTTACCGAAACAGGTCTTAAAACCGAGGTTGGAAAGATTGCTGAAAAACTTCATGGTCCTGGTCAAAAATTAACACCGTTTCAGGTTGAGCTTGACAGGCTTGGGAAAAGAATCGGCTTTCTTGTTGTTATTGTTGTTGTTTTTGTTGCATTGAACCAGCTGTTTTTTCTGCAAATTCCAGGCAATTGGGCAAACAGGCTTGTTATAGTTTTTCTTACTGCAGTAAGTCTTGCTGTTGCAGCAATTCCGGAAGGATTGCCAGCTGTGGTGACCTGGAGCCTTGGTTTGGGTACAAGGAGGATGGCAAAAAATAATGCTTTGGTAAGAAAGCTTGCTTCTGTTGAGGGTTTGGGCGATGTTGATGTCATCTGCACTGATAAAACAGCAACTCTTACTGAGAATAGAATGACTATTACTAAAATTTTTTCAAACGGAAAAATGATTGATGTTACCGGAACAGGTCATGATCTTGATGGAAATTTTATGCTTGGTAAAATAAAAACTCTTTCTTCTGAATTTGAACCACTTTTAAGAGCTGGTGCCTTGTGCAATAATTCTGAAATTTCTTTTGATGAAGAAAACAATCAGGTTTTTGTAGGGGATCCGACAGAAATTTCTTTTCTTGTAAGTGCAAGAAAGGCAGGGCTTAGTGAAAAAAGGCTTCTTCTTTCAATGCCGCGAATTGATGAAATTCCTTTTGAATCTGAGAAAAAGAGAATGGTTACAGTACATGATGCAGGTGATGGACAGCAGATTATTTTTATGAAGGGAGCGCCTGAAACAGTGCTTGAACATTGTTCAAAAATTTTGCTACAGGGCAAGGAAGTTAAGTTGTGTAAAAAGAATATTGACGAAATTCTTGAAAAAAACAAACTTTTTGCATCACAGGCTTTGAGGGTTCTTGGTTTTGCTTACAAAAAGGAATTAAAAGGTGGCAAGAATTTTGAAGAAGAGCTTGTTTTTCTTGGGCTTCAGGCAATGATTGATCCTCCTAGGAAAGAGATTAAGGAAAGCATTTCGGAATGCAATGATGCAGGTATTAGGGTTGTGATGGTTACTGGTGACAATGTTATTACTGCAAAGGCTATTGCAGAACAGATTGGAATTAAGGGAAATTCTTTGGATGGAAATGAGGTTCACAAACTTACTGACGAACAGCTTTCTCTTGCAGTTGAGGAAACAGGAGTTTTTGCAAGGGTTTCTCCTGATGCAAAGCTTCGAATATTAAAAGCATTGCAGGTAAATGGCCATGTGGTTGCAATGACTGGTGATGGAGTAAATGATGCTCCTGCATTACACGCTGCCGATGTTGGTGTTTCAATGGGCTTGCGTGGAACCGATGTTGCAAGAGAGGCTTCTGATATAATTTTGCTTGATGACAATTTTAGCACAATTGTTCTTGCTGTAAAAGAAGGGCGGACAATTTTTGACAACATTAGGAAGTTTGTAAATTATTTAATGACATGCAATCTTGCAGAGGTTCTAGTGATTTTCTTTCTTTCTTTTGGCGGTTTTGTTGCACTTTTTCCAGCTCAGCTTCTTTGGATTAATCTTTTAACTGATGGTCCGCCTGCTCTTGCTTTGGGAATTGACCCGTGCAATCCTCAAATAATGAAGCGAAAGCCCAAGAAGAAAAAAGAGGGTGTAATAAACAAAAGGCTGGCTTATCTTATTGCAGGCATTGGAGTCTGGATGACTATTCTTTTAACCTGCGTGTTCTTTATTGGCTTTTCTTTTGGAGGTCTTGTTCTTGCTCAAACAATGCTTTTTACTGGATTCATTCTTTACGAGTTTGTTAGAATTGCAGTAATAAGAAATCAGGAACACATTGGTCTTTTTGAAAACAAGTGGCTTGTTTACGCAGTGTGTTTTTCTTTGTTCTTACAATTGGTTCTCTTATACACTCCTTTAGGAGGACTTTTTTCCTTAGTTCAGCTTAGCTTGTTTCCAATAACCCAGCTTGAAATATTCTTTTGGGCAGTGCTTATTGGAGGAGTAGCAGTCGGCTGGATTGGAGCACTTCTAATAACAAAAGCTGTTGTAAAAGCAACGCCTATTGAGAATGTTCCTGTAAAGATAGTATAATAGCCCCGGAGAGATTCGAACTCTCGTCACCGCGCCCAGAACGCGGTATGCTTGGCCTCTACACTACGGGGCTTTTTTTTAATTACTGTATTAATTTATTTACTAAATACTCTTAAAAAACCTCGAATTAGCCTTTTTGACTTATTACAATGTCTTTTTCTTTTCTGGTAAATGAGTCAAAGCATTTGCATTCAATATTTTCACTTAAAGCAGTTGCACTTGTCACAATATTGTATTCGTTTTCTGCGCAAACAACTTCGCATTCTTTTACTGCCTGCTGATTAAAAAGGTATAATGGCAGGGCAACTGCAAGATAACACAGCACAACCACAATAGCAATCTTTTCCCATTTCATAAAAATCACTAAAAAAGTATTATTTACCAAAATTTCTTTTTCTTAAATCAAAGTCGTTTATTGCTTCTGCTAAATCTTCTTTGCTGAATTCAGGCCAGCAATGTTTGCAAAAATAGAGTTCACTGTAGCCTGTTTGGAATGGTAAAAATCCTGAGGTTCTTTGTTCTCCGCTTGTTCTTATTACCAAATCTGGATTTTTCAAATCAGAGTATAAATATTTTTCAAAACTTTTTTCGTTTATATCTGCAAGGTCAATTTTATTTTCCTGCACTTCTAAAGCAAGCTTTTTTGCAGCGTCAACAATTTCTGCCCTGCCGCTGTATCCAAGTGCAAGGTTAATTGTGCTTGATTTGAATTCTCTTGTTGTTTCTTCGGCTTTTCCAATTTTTTCAAAAAGCTTTTTTGGCAAAAGGTCAAGTCTTCCAAAAAAACGAAGTCTTATTTGTTTTTCTTCAAAGTATCCAGAGTTTTTAACTCTGTCAAGTTCTTTGTCAAAAATTCTAAACAAAAGACTTAATTCTGCCTTTCTTTTCTGCATGTTTTCAAGTGAAAGCATCCAAAAGGTTCCGTTTTTTATTTTTGGATATTCTTCAAGCCAGTGCATTACATTCCAGGCCTTTTGTGTTCCCTGTTGGTATGCACTAAGAAAATTAATTCCTGCATTTCTTGCAAAACGCCTGTTTCCGTCCGGAATAAAAGCAATAGATTCAAGCATTAAGAGTACACTTCCACATCTAAAACAGCTTAAGCTGCTTATTAATTAAAACATTAAACTCTTTTAAAAAATTACTGTTCTTCACACGATTTGATGATTGTAACAATCACTGGTTTTTTTGTAACCATTGTCTTATTTTTTCTTCAAGGCAATAATTAAATATGGCAATTGCCTTAATATATTGGTTTTTCAATGGATAAATTTAATGAGCAAAAGAAGCAAAAAATGTCTGAAATAGTTTCCAATCTTAAATTAAAAATGGCTGAACTTGACGAACTTGGTAAAAAAATTAAACTGGAAGGAAAACTTGTTTCTCCTAGAAAAACTCAGCAAATTCTTGAAGAAATAAAGGTCCCATCACTAAAACTTCTTAAAGAGCATTAATTTCAAAAGAGATTTTTCTATGCTTTCAAACAAAACAACTAAAAAAAAAATAATTGACAAAACAATTCTTGCAGAAACCCACTGGCAAAAAATGAAGGGCTTAATGTTTGAAGATGCAAAAAAATTCAATTACGGTTTAATCTTCTGCCTGCCACGTGAATCCATTGCAAATTCAACAATTCACATGCTTTTTGTATTCTTTCCAATTGATTTAGTATACCTTAACAAGGACAAAAAAGTAGTGGATATTGCAAAAAACATTCTTCCATTTTCGCTTGGATATACCCCCAAAAAGGCAAGTAAGTACTTTGTAGAATTGCCTGTTGGAAAAAGCAAGGGAATTAAATTAGGCGACGAACTTCAATGGTAATAATATTTTAATCTTCTAAAGACATGCCAACATATATTTCTTTACAATTTTTTGAACAAAACTTTTGGTAATAAATCGGTTCTCCTACATTTTCAAGAGGCTTTTTGCACTGCATGCATTTTCTTTCAGTAGAATATTTTGTTGCAGGTCTTGAACTGCTTTGTTTTATGTATTTGTCCAAATTCATTCAAACAACCTTATTAATTATTGTCACAGACCAAACTTAAACATATTGTTTGCCTGGTTTTAAAATTGTGCTTTGAGTCTTTTTTCAAGGTTTGAGTTAATCTGGCTGATTCTTCCTTCACTATATCTAATCGCTTTTCCAATATTTAAATTGTTCATTCCTGCTGCCTTTCCAAACAATATTGATTTTTCGATAATGGTTAGTTTTAGTTTTTTGCTTATTTTTTCAAGTTCTTTGATTGTGATTTCTTTTGTTTCTGGTCTGGCTTGTATTCTTTGTCTGATTGTATCGGCTCTGTTTTCTGTTTCAATTGAGATAACTTTTTTGTGTTTTCTCCAAGCAGTTCTTTTTGCTTCTAGTAAAGCAAAGCTAATGTTCCTGTTTACATATCTTGCAAGTTTGGTGCTTTCTTTGCCTGGCATTTTTTCTGGGTCGTATCTTTGAAGTCTCCAGTCAATGTCTGCTATAACTTTTTCAAGTATTGTTTCTGGCAGCATGTTTGTAAAGTCAAAGGCTTTTTTGTTTAAGTTGTATAATTTTTTTACCAGGTTTGCAATTTTTTGCTTATTTTCTTGAAGAATTTTTTGTCTTGATTCTTTTTTCAAAACATTTGTTATTTTGCTGAATTGCCTTGAACGTTTAGATATTTTTTCGCCTCTGCTAATTTCCGGAATTAGTCCTTTTTCAACAAGCTGTTTTTGCAGTCTTGCAATAACTTCAGTGCTTATTTTTATTCGTTTTGAAATTATTAAATGTGATATATAAGGGTCTTTTTGCAGCAATTCGTTTATTTGTACAATTTTTTTTCTTGGAATTCCATGGCCTATTTTTTTTCCTCTTTTTTTATGTTTAATAGTGATTTCTCCATTGAGTACTTTTTTTGAAAATTCAATTAATTGTTCTGCTCCGGTTCCTTTTGGTTGCAAAAATTTAGGGACTTTTACAAAAGACTTCCTTAATCCCATAATATCTTGCCAAACCATATTTGTAGTTAGTCCTAATTTTTTTTGAATATCTTTCCTTGTTTTCCCTTCTTGAAGCATTTTGTGAACAGTATTCATTCTGTGGGCTGCAATCTCTGCCCGTATAAGCCCTGTTCTTCTCTTTTTCACTGTTCTCTTTTTCATTTGCTTCACATTTCCCAAAATTGTCTTTTTTTACATTCTTCTTGCTGTTTTTCACGCTTTCTTATTATTTTTTGTGTTCTTGTCTAATTAAGCCTTTGCATTGTGTTCTGATTAAAATTAGCTGAATAAAGGAAGGCTTTCTTTTGAAATATGGCTTTGCCTTGATTTTATTAATAGAGGAAAGAAAAAATTAGATTACTTTTCTTTCCCCCTTTGCCTTTTTGCCTTTCTATTACAGAATTCGGGGGTGATAAAACCCACAATTAATATGTTCAACCTTGTATTTAATATAGGCGGTTTTGAAAAGCAAACAAAGTATTACAAGTCCTTGTTTGAAAAGCAAAATAACATGTTAAAAGCAAAATAACAGATTTTTACATGCTTTTAAGCACTGCCGGCAGCAATCCCCACATTTTTGGCTTGAAGAGCATTTTTTTCATAAAAAGAGACGGTCTGTCCATGTCGCCGTATTCTGACAAAAATTCTTCAACTCCTGCTGCTTTTGCTTTTGTAATAAGTGAATCAAACTGTTTTGGTTTAAGTCCGTTGATGTAAGAGTATAGTTTCCAGTGCATTGCAAGTTCTTTGTTTACTGCCTGCAAATTCTTGCTATAATCTGTCAAAAGCTTTCTGTGTTTTAAATGATTTGCAACGGTTTCAGAACAGGCTTTTGCTGCTTTTAGTCCAAAAATCAATCCTCCGCCTGTGGTTGCTTTTGTTTGTGCTGCTGCATCTCCTACAAGCAATGAGTTTCCTAAAACAAGTTCTTTTGCAGGGGGTGCAATTGGAATCAATGCACTGCTTTTGCTTAAAATGCGTATGTTTGGTTTCTTTTTTTCTAAAAATTGTTTCATTGCTTCTCCTGCATTTCCTCCAGGGCTTACACCAAGTCCAATTCTTGCAATAGCGTTTGATTCTGGTACAACCCATGCAAAAAAACCAGGTGCAAATTCTCCAAAGTGTAATTCTACAAATTCTTTGTCAAACTTTCCTGCTGCTCTTACCTGAAATGCCTGTACGAAATTTTTTTCAAAAAGTTTTGGAAAAATAGCGTGTCTTACTATACTATTTATTCCATCTGCTCCAATGATAATCTGTGATTTAATAAATTCGCCTCTGCCTTTTGTCTGCATAAAAAGGCTGTTATTTCTTACATCAATTAACTTGCTTTCAAGTCTTACATCGCATCCAAGCCTTTTTGCCTTTTTGTAAAACATTTGGTCAAAGAGAAAACGGTCAATTACATATGCAACTGTTTTATTTTTTTTAATTTCAAGGCTTTCTCCTCCTGGGGAAAAAATTTTGGCACCTTTTACTTCGTTTACAACACTGTTTCCAAGCTCTACTCCTAATTCTTCAATTCCGGTGCTTGAAACAAGACCTGCACACTGTACAGGTCTTCCAATATTAGAATGTTCTTCAAAAACGCTTGTTTCAAATCCTTCTTCTGCAAGCAAGGCAGCGCAATGCAATCCGATTGGTCCTCCGCCAATAATATTAATTACTCCCATAAAATCCCTCTAGAATAATTGGTATTTTACCTTTAATAGGGTTTGCTTTTTTGTTACTGGAAATTATGCTGTAAAAACATGTTAAAACGAAAAAAGCAAAAAGCTTTTATAGTTCCTAGGAACTAGATTATATTATGTCTCTTGTAAATTTAATCAAAGAAAGGTCTTTTTTCTTTGCTTTTATAGAGACATTTGCCAATTTTTTTAACTTTGGCTATTTTTTGTAAGCAAAAGCGAACCATATCTTTTGTCGCTTTTGCTTTTATTAAAAAAATGAAATGAATGACATGTAGGAAAAAAGGAAGTTTTTGGAATGAAAATGTGCTGTAAAAAATCTGTTCTGAATGGGGAAATAACGATTCCTGGCTCAAAAAGTCATACTATTAGGGCTCTTATTATTGCCTCGCTTGCAAATGGTACCTCAAAAATTTTGAAGCCGCTTTATTGTGATGATTCAACTGCATGTATTACTGGTTGCAGAGCTTTTGGAGCAAAAATAACCAAAAAAAATTCTGTTTGGAAAATAACTGGTTTTGATGGAAAACCAAGAACACCTGTAAAAAAGGTATATCTAGGTGAAAGTGGCATAAGTGCTACAAATCTTGCCGGAATAGCAGCCCATACAAAAGGTTCCTCTATTCTTACAGGCGGAAAAACTTTGCGAGCTAGACCTTTTGAACCAATCTGCAAAGGTATAAATGATTTGGGCGGCAAAGCTGAAAGCTATCAGGGAAGCGGTAAGCCTCCTTTGAAAATAAGTGGTTTTCTCGAAGGTGGTTTTACCGAAATTGATGGAATGAATTCCCAACCTGTTTCAAGTCTCTTAATCAACTGTGCGATTGCAAAAAATGATTCGGAAATTGCTGTCCTCAACCCCGCTGAAACAATCTATGTAGAATTGACAATGAGATGGCTGGACGCGCAAGGTATTAAATATAATGCAGCTAAAGATTTCACAAAATATAATGTCGAAGGAGGACAATCGTTTCATTCCTTTGAAAAAGCGATTCCTGCAGACTGGAGCAGCGCATGCTTTTCATTGTGTGCTGCAGCAATAACACCTGGTTCCAAAGTGCTAGTAAAAGGACTTGACTTTAATGACACACAAGGAGACAAAGAGATTGTTGACATTTTGAAAAAAATGGGTGCAGATATAAAAAATAAAGAAGATGGTTTTTTGGTAAAAGCAAGTGAATTACATGGTATTGAAGTTGATTTGAATCAAATGCCTGATGCAGTGCCAATTGTTTCTGTTATTGGTTGTTTGGCTGAAGGAGAAACAAGAATTGTTAATGTTGCACACGCAAGAATAAAGGAAACTGACAGGCTTAAAGCAATGGCTGCAGAGCTGAAAAAAATGGGTGCAGATGTTGAAGAGAAATCAGACGGATTGGTTATAAAAAAAAGTACGCTGAAAGGTGCTTTGGTTAATGGCTATTTTGACCACAGAACAATAATGGCTTTGGCTGTGGCAGGAATGAATGCTAAAGGAACAACAAGAATTATTACTGCGGAAGGAATAAGCAAAACCTATCCTTCTTTTGTGAATGATATGAAACAAATTGGTGCTAAAATTGAACTAGGTGGCTTGTTGTGAATATAATCTTGTTTGGATTTAAAAATTGCGGAAAGACACTTGTTGGAAAAGCACTTGCCAAAGAAATTGGGTGGGAATTTGTAGACTCTGATCGTATTGTAGAAGAAATTTACTTTGAAAAAAATAACAAAAAAATTTCTTTTAGAGAAATTGCAAAAAATCACGGCATGGATTTTTTTAGAGAAGTTGAAAAAGAAGCAGTTGAACGCATTGCAGGTCTTGACCAAAACGTGATTTCTCTTGGAGGTGGAGTGCCGCTTTTTTTTGAAAATACAATTAGTCTAAAAAAGAATGGTAAAATGATTTTGTTAAAACTTAACAAGGAAATTTTATTTAAACGAATTATGCACAAAAGCATTCCTGCATTCTTTGACCCAAAAGATCCACATGCCTCGTTTGAAAAACTGTTTAAGGAACGTATGCAAAAATTTGATGAAATAGCCGATTTTGAAATAGATTGCTATAACAAGTCAACAAAAAAAATTGCAGGCGAAATAATTCAACTGCTTGGAATTACTTAATAAATTTAATTTACTATATTTATTATTATGTCTGGTAATATTTTTGGAAAGATTTTTCGAATTGTTTCTTTTGGAGAAAGTCATGGCAAAGCTGTTGGTGTAGTAATTGATGGGGTAAAAGCCGGAATGCCAATTTCTGAAGCTGATATACAGAAGGAATTGGATAGGAGGAAGCCAGGTCAAAGTAAAGTAAGTACTACAAGAAAAGAATCTGACAAAGTTGAAATTTTAAGCGGTGTTTTTGAAGGAAAAACAACAGGAACACCAATTTGTCTACTCGTACGGAATAAGGGGATGAAAAGAAAAGACTATACTACAATAAAGGATTTGTTCAGACCATGGCAGGCAGATTATACTTTTTTGAAAAAGATTGGACTAAGAGATTACCGCGGAGGTGGTCGCTCTTCCGGTCGGGATACAATTGCAAGAGTTGCTGCTGGTGCAATTGCAAAAATATTGCTTGAAGAAAAAGACATTAAAATAGTAGGTTAGACGATTCAGGTATGAAAGGTCTTCACATAAGGAA
>SDBT01010630.1_pt1 | contig 14851 bp, 13 predicted proteins | sample 2277101 | NCBI WGS metagenome assembly SDBT01 (sample SAMN10404973, study PRJNA504765) | marine sediment metagenome | isolation source: marine sediment core GS10_PC15, 103 cmbsf | place: Arctic Ocean: Southern Knipovich Ridge | collected 2010
TTTAAAAGAATTTTTTTAACATCCTAAAATGAATGAATTATTTTGAATAATTATATAATACTTATTAGGCTGTTGCACCACTCTTCTTTTGGTTTTTTAAGCTTAATTTGAATTATATTCTACAATTTGATAATCCATTATATCTATGTATATTCTATGGAAAGAGATAAACTGAATCACATAGAATTTCTTAGATAATTGTTTTAACTTCTTATCTAACCCAGAAATCGGATACTATATAATTTGAATTTTATAGCTTCGCATTTAATATTTACTCAGGCTCTTTAATTAAAGTAAGATATTTACTTAGATCGTCTTTTAATTCGCCCGCTAGCGAAATTAATTTATCTGAACTGAGATTTTCTGAGGTGCAAATTAATTCTTTAAGATTATAAAGAGGTAAATTAAGATTAATCATAATTATATTTAGTCCATTCGAACTTGAAATCATTAAATGATCAATTTTACTTTCTTCCAAGTTTTCAAATGATTGATTTATCAGGGCGATTAGCTTATGAACGTGATTAATTAGAATTGTAAAGAAATCTTTTGACATAGATTGTATAATTATACTATTATTATTGTTAGTAATGAAACACAAAATCTTCGAATATTCTTTTAAACGATTATCTACTATATTTTTCAATTTGAATGTCTCTTCTGAGAATCCACTTAGAATTTCGTAAAAAGCGTTATATACACCATAAATTAAATCAGGGTATATACTTGTAAAATAAATTGGTAAATTAAATAGATTTTGTATTTCATTCTTTAAGTCATTAATATCCGATTCCCTATTGCTTGGATGGATTTGATCTATTTTGTGTAAAAATAATATTATTTTTGTATCATAAGATCTAATTTTAATAATATCTTTAATAGCTTGGATCTCACTAATTATTTGTTTAGATTTTGAAGCCCACCTCGTAATATCAAAAATGTAAATAATAGTATCAGTTTTTTCAAAAGCTATGAATTGACTTCTATTATTGTTTAATATACCATTTAATTCTTGTCCTGAGCTATCAAAAACGCCTAAACTTAAATCTAACCAGGAGTAAACTGAAGGTTTTATACCACGTGTTGGACTAAGTGGATGAATTAATAAATCTTGAGGATCTTGGCCTTCAAATATAATTTCTTTTATTGTGGTTTTTCCCACTCCCGCATGTCCTAATAATAAAATTTTTCTTTCTGTAGTTTTTTTAAAAAAAATCTCTATATTTTCTGTGAGATAACTTATTCGATCTTCTTTTGGATGTTTAAAGCAAGATTGAGCATAAAGTATCAATTCTGATATCAATTTATAGATATTAATTTGTTCTTTTTCATGAATAATTAGGATAAGCATATCATACCCAAATTCTATAACTCTAGTTTTATCACAATAGCTCAAAATTATTTGGTCGTTATAATGAAGTTCGTACAATTCTTCTTCTTTAACATTACTTTGCTTTAAGCCGTGAGATATGTAAATTTTATTAATTAGATCTTGGTCCAGATTGAGAGTACCAGGATATTTAAAATCTATAATGCTACCTACTTTGTTATCCCAACTTAATAATGCTAATCCTATTGGCATATTTATACACAGAAATTTATTTAAAATTGAAATAAAAGAAAAATTAAGATAAAATCTAATTTAAACAATATACAAAATTATTTGTATTTATTATTTTCCATTCTTTTAAATTGTTAAATTAGAATGGACTTTTTAAAAATTGGTTTATTTTCTCAGCTTTCCCATAAAATTCTTTTCCAAGAAAATCATCTCCTATTTCAAAACAAATGTTAGCAATTTTTTCAAATAAGATTGCTGCTTGTTTAAAATCTTCATTTTTTAAAGCTAATGCTGCATCTTCAATCAATTTCTCTCTCTCATGTAAGGGTTCTAATGAAGAAAATGTTTCAATGCTTAAGTCTAAGATATCAGCGAAAATCTTAAATACTTTAATTTGATTTTTTTGTTCTATAGCAATCATCGAATATGTTTTTAATCCAGATATTCTTTCGATAGTTTCAAGATCTAGTGCCTCCGGTAAATCTTGTTTATTTGCAATTATAGCTGAACGAGCATAAGGCGCTTCTTCTTTGATTAACTCTATAAAAAATTTGCTTTTTTCGACATTTTCTAGTGTAGAATCCGAAATTAAGAATACAACATCACTTCCTTTAATTAATTTATTCCAAAGAAAACTAAATTTATCTTTTCCAGCAAAATCCCATAATGAAAAATATAATTTTCCAATTTTAAGAGTAGTTATATTTCCGTGAATAAATGGTTTATACTCCCGAGCTGTTTTTTCAGTTGCAATCAGATTAGCGATTGTAGTTTTCCCAACACCAGAAAAGCCAATTAATGATATTTTTGGTTTTAATTTCCTTTGAATTGCATCAACAGTAGGATCTATTATCTCAAATTCAGATATATCTAAGTCCTTAACAATTAGATCACTATATAAATTCAAAAAAACTTTTCTAAATTTGAATAATTCAATTTTTATATCTTTTAAAACATCTGTTAATTCAGTTACAAATATAAAAATTAGGGATAAGCTTTTTTCTTCAATAAATGATATCCTATAATTAAAATAATCAAAAGAACCAAATTCATCCTTAGATTTTAAAACATGATAATTCCTAATATCCGAGATAAAACTTTTAATATTGAAATCTCTTAAAGCCTTCCCGAAATGTCTTTCATATAAAACATATTCCTTTATTATATGGACTTCCCTTAACATTTGTCTGTGTTGTGTGTTTATTTGAAAATTTTTTGATATTATTTCTTATTATAATATTTGTTGAATTCTCTTTCCAAATTATCAAGTAATAAATTAAGGTTGTCTTTCGCAAAACTTTCAGAGAAAATAAATAAATTTTTAAAATTAGGGTTAAAATGTTTGAGATCATCTTTAATCACACTCAAAATCTTAGAACCTAAATCTATGTAATTAATTTTCTTACTAATTAATGTTTTATCTTCAGTAGATTGGTTTATTTCATGTATTTTTGTGTGCAATTGATTAATTAAATTAATATCAAAATCATTAATCTCTGTTTGAACTATAATGCTATTATTTTTACTTGTTATAAAACCCATTGTTTTGGGGAAATCTTTAATAATATTATCCAAAATATATTTTAAATCAGAAGATTCTCTTAAGAAACCACTTAATATCTCAGAAAATGCGTTATAAGTATTATACATTAAAAGTGGATGTATACTAGTAAAATAAATTTTTTTAATTTCTGGAAGATTTAAGATTTCCTGTACTTGATTTTTAAGTAATTTTAACTTTTCTCTAAACTTTTTATTTATTAAATCTATTTTATGAAAGAATAATACAAATTTAGCTTCAATATAATTTCTACTAATAAGATTTTCAATTTCTTTGATTTCTTCCTTAATCTCTTGAGAATCTGATGCCCAGGAGGGATAATCAAAAATGTATATGATTACACCTGCATTATCAAATGCCTTAATTTGCTTTTTTTCATCTTGTAGCAAAAACGGTAATTCTTGTCCTGATGTATCGAAAATAACTAATTCTAAATCCATCCAGGAGTAAATTGAAGAGGTTATTCCTCTTGTAGGCTCGAGCGGATGAATTATTAAATCTTTTGAATTTTGTCCTTCAAAAATGATTTTTTTTATGCTTGTCTTACCCACACTTGCCCTTCCTATTAATATAATTTTCTTAGGCATTATCTAAACATTAATTTATTAAATAAGTTTTATTTGTAAACAAATAATAACATAAATGAAAAGATATATTAATTTTATTATTTAATCTCTAAGCACATAAACGTCTTTTATTCTATTTATATATTTTGAAGAGTTATTACAAGTTTATATTTCTTTCAAACGAACTTTTCGGTGAAGGAATTTAATAGCAAGAAAAAAATGAGAAAAAAATGTTACGTAAAGTCTATATAATAAAAGATAATTATACATATGAAAGAAATTTTGGGAAAGTTTTAAATGATGTAAAGATTTCTGATCTTTTTTCAGATATAAAAAATGGCGCTTTTTCAAAGTTGGGGGAAGAAATTGGTGATTTCGATTTTTATAACTATAAAATATCATATCTTGTTGAAAAAGATTTAGGTTTAGTTTTAATTTTTGTTGCTGAATTCACAGATATCAGAAATTTAATAAAAACTGAATTAATTAAACTAAGGAAAAATTTTTTAAATCTATTTAGTGATTTTATTAACGAGGACTTTGATGATTCATTAATTGAGCTAATAAATCCTAATGTTGATGCTATTCATAGAAACTTAAGATCAAAAATATCAGTAATAGGATTTTCTGGTGTTGGGAAAACTACTATTAAAAATTTAATTAAAGCACATGAAATACCTATGTCACATTTACCTACTATTACTGGAGAAGTCGGAACAATTAAAATTGGAAAATTATATTTTTCATTATGGGATTTTGCGGGACAAGACAACTTTAATTTCCTATGGAATAAATTTATCAGAGGTAGTGATGTTGTACTCTTAATTACAGATTCAACACTAAAAAATGTTGAAAATAACAAACTTTTCTTAGAGTTAATAAAAGAAGAAGCTCCTTATGCGCGTTCAGCTATAATTGCAAATAAGCAAGATGTACCCAATGCTTTAAAAGTTGAAACTATCGAGAGAATGTTGGGATTAAAAACCTATTCGATGATTGCTAATGATCCAAAAAACCGAGATAAAATGATTAGAATTATCTCAGACATCTTAGAGTTAAGCATCGAAACATCTCCTTTATTAAAACCCTTATTTGAGAGAGATCAATTGATTATTGATGTTCAGTTCGCTTTAGAGCACGAAGATTTTAAGCAAGCAGCAATCTTATTTGAAAAAATTGCTAACATTTGTTTTGAAATAGGAGATGATTTTCTGGGAAATGAATTTGTTAAGAAATCTGAAAAATTAAATAATTTTTTAAATTGCGCTGGAGCATAAATAACTTATTCTTCTTATTCTCTTAAAAAAGCTTGTAAAACAAATGAATTAGAAGTCTACTCATTTTGGTATTTATTTTTGTTGTTTTAATAATCTTCACTTAAAATTTTAATTATTTCTATTCAATTTGTTTCAATTGTCAAATTTAGTAAGACAAAAGAGCCTTTACATTTTCTCTAAATTCCTTAATATTTAACGGTTTTTCGTACCACTTATCAAAACCTGCCTCTTCAAATATCTTTTTTTTATTTCCTTTAAGAGGGGATGATGAAATAACGATGATAGGAATATTTTTGAATTTATCGATTTTACGAAGTTCTTTACAAAGCGTAATTCCATCCAAATTTGGAAGGTAATAATCTATGATGCATAAATCCGGTTCTCCTGACTTTATCATTTCTAATCCTTTTTCACCAGTATTCGCAAAAAAAGGCTCAATATTTTCCATCTGATCAAAAAGCGCTATATAAAACTCAATATATTTTTCGTCGTCTTCAATAATATAGATTTTTTTCTTTTTCATTTTCTTACTACTTTCTTTATCGATATCTTTATTATATTAATAAATTCTAAATATTTTTAAAGTTTAAGAAACTCACATCAATTTTTTCATTTTTTTAGGTAATATAAAGGTGAATGTAGTACCTTCTCCCAATTTGCTAGTAAAAGAGATATTTCCACCGTGCAATTCAATAAATTTTTTAGTTATTGAGAGACCTAATCCTGAACCTTCGACAGAATAAACATAATCACTTTTAACCCTTTTAAATTCCTTAAAAATTAAATCAAAATCTTCTTCGGCAATCCCAATACCTGTATCAATTATGTTAAACTCCAAATGATCTTCGTGTTCCGCAATTTCGAGCCTAAATCCCCCCTCTTTAGTAAATTTTATAGCATTGTTTAATAGATTATAAAGGATTTCCTTAAATCTTATGTGATCGGCTTGTATGAATTTCTCTTCGTCTAACCCTATTACCTCAAATTTCAACTTTTTTTCTTCATACATTGGTTTAAGCGTGGTAATAATTTGATCTGCTATTTTATTTAACGAAAATTCCTCAATATTTAATTCAATTTTTCCCGCTTCTATTTTTGATATATCTAAAACCTTATTTATCAAATCTAATAAATGGAACGCCGAAAACCTTACATTATTAAGATAATGGTCTTGCTTTTCATTTATTTCACCGTAAAAACCTTCTAATATTATATCAGTGAAACCTATAACGCTATTTAACGGCGTCCTTAATTCATGAGACATAGAAGCCAAGAATTTCGATTTAAATTGGGATGCTTTCAAGAGTTGTTCTTGGTATAACTTTTGTTGTTCTAGTGATTCATTCAATTCTTTAGTTCTTTTTTTTACTTTATTCTCTAATTTTTCAGCGAATCTTTCTCTTAGAATCTCTGCTTTTTTCCTATCAGTAACGTCTTGAACAGTTCCTAACATTTGTATTGGTTTATCATCTTTGTCGTAAGTAACTTCACCCTGTTCGTGAACTACATGCACTGATCCGTCTGGCAAAACGATACGGTGGTCAATGCTATAAGGTTTATTTCTATATAAGGCTTCATCGACAGCATTCTGAACTAATTCTCGATCATCTGGATGGATTGTATTTACAAAAGCCTCATATGTTGCACCAAACTCCTGAGGTTTTAAACCAAAAATCCGATAAATCTCATTAGACCAAATTAATTCATTTTTCACTATATCCCAATCCCAATTCCCAAGATGGGCAATTCTTTGAGCATTAACAAGACTAGTTTTACTTTTTTGAAGCTCTTCCTCTGCCTTCCTGTGTTCGGTGATATCAGTATGTACTGAGACAATAACTGCGCCATATTCAGGATGATCGAAAAGTGAAACATTCGCATAACACCAAAATGGCGTCCCATCCTTTTTGACATTTAACACTTCCCCGTGCCATTCACCCGTTTTTATTAATATTCCCATAATTGCGTCTCTTGTTTCTTCAGGTGTTTTATCAGTCGGAGCATTTACAATAGCGACATCTTTCCCAATCACTTCACCGAGATTATAACCAAACATCTCTTCAAATGCGGGATTAGCATAGATAATTGTTCCATCGTCGAATTTTATAAGATATACTCCTTCAGACATTTTTTCAATGATTTCACTTTGCAATCGTATCTCCTCTTCTTTCTTCTTACGCTCGGTAAGCTCCCCAATAATTTTGGTAATAGCATAAATTAGGTCTTTTTCTTCCTTTAAGAATGGACCTTCGTCAAAATCAGGCATTTTTTTCAAATAATGTACTTCTACAGATCCTATAATTTTTTCATATTCATTGATGTCGGCTTTCTGTTTCCATATTGTTTCACGAAAGTTTTCAGTTTTAAATTCTTGTCCATTATAGACTATTTTTGCGCAAATTACATCTGGAAATTGCCAAGCTGGTGGAATAAATTTCAGGATTTGATTAATAAATTGTTTAATTGAAATTTCGGATTGTTCACTTAATTTTGAAGTGTTATAGAGAAAATTAAGCTCCTTAACACGTTCTCCTAAATTATGCTCCACTTTCTTGCGCTTGGTGATATCTGTGGCAATTACTCCAAGACTATCACCTACTTTGAAAGTCCTCACATTTAAGTATAAATCTCCAAATTGGGGATGATGAATAAAATCATCTATAAAAAATGGTTTTCCCGTCTTTAGAACTTCCAAATATTTGTCGTACCTACCTGTATCTTTAAGTTGTGGGTTAAGATCTAAAATATTTTTCCCAATTATTTCTTCTTTAGTTTTCCCGAATGCCTTCAATCTGGCTTCGTTTACATCAAGATAATTTAATTCTGAGTCTAAAATAGCAATGCTATCGGGCGATAATGCCACAAAAGCACGTAATCTTTCTTCAGATTTCCTTAGTTCCTTAGTTCTTTCTTGGACTTTATTTTCTAACTCTTTATTTAATTCTAGTAATTTTTGTTTAGCTCCTTTAATTTCAGTTTCAGCTCTCTTTCGATTCTGGATTTCACGCTTTAATTTAATATTAATTCCTTTTAAATCATTAGTCCTTTCTTTTACAATCTTTTGTAGTTCATTACGATGTATTTTTAACTCTTCTAATGTTCTAAGTTTCTCTAAAGTAGAACTTATCACATTTGAAAGAGTAAGGTAAGTATGGAGTGTTTTTTTTGTTAATTTTTCATTTGTTTTATAACCAAGAACAATTATACCAATAATCTTCCTTTCTACTGAAATTGGTAAAAAAACTAAGTTATATGGATCTGGTTTATTAATTGTTTCTGAGGAAATGAATCCACTTTCAAAAACCTCTAAACTTACTTTGATAATTTTTACAATTATATTTTCTGATAAATTATATTCTGAACTAATCTGTTGATGAATGTAAGCGTCTTTTTTATTTTTATTCTCTATTAATAAAAATAAGTCTGGAGAAAAGAAGTTTTTAATACTCTGTTTAATATTCTCCCAAAAATGGGATAAGGATGTTAAATTAGATAAATATTGTATTTCTTTTAAAAGGGCATCAATCCAAAATCCTTTATTACTTAGAATGTCTTGGATGATTTTGCAACTCCTATCATTGCATTTATATTCTCTGGTTTAGAAAATGGGGGTATTTCACTACCTGACGATAAAATAAATCCTCCTTTATGATCAAAAATGTTGATTAATTTTAATACCTCAGATTTTATATCTTCTGGACTTGAATCAACAAAACTTAAGCTCTTTATATTACATAAGAAACAAATATCTGGTAGTGTTCTTTTTACTTCTATTGGATCAATATAATAATCAAAATTGGCAATATCTATTCCTAACTTTGGATAATACTGTAAGATAGACCCAGTGTGTCCTGGAATATGCAAACAATTAGCTAAAACCCTAGCTTTTTTGAAACAAGAAAAAATTTCTTTAATATGTGGCATAATGAATTCTCGAAAAAACTGATGTGGAACTACTGCAGGTGAACCTGATGGTTCAAATAACACTAGTAGATGGACTCCTGCTTCAATTTGAGCTTTTCCAAACTCTATAGATACATTCTTAGAAAATTCTAAAATCTGAGTAAATTTCTCGGGATCATCGACTGAAAGAAAAAGTGTTTTTTCCGGTCCAAGCAATTGCATTGTTAAAGACATTGGACCTAATACACATCCGATAATAAAAACTTCATCGTCATACTTTTTCCGAAGAATTCTAATTGCCTTTAATACTTCAGGCATCCGTTTCGTTTTGTATGGCACGGGTAACGAAAGATTTTCTAGTTCAGAGGGATTAGAGAGTGCATATTTTTTTATTAATGGGTAATAATCTTTTCTGAATTCTAAAATCGAACCTAAAGCTTCAGTCTCTACAAATGCATCCATTACTGCAAAAATTGCATCGTATTCATACTTTTGAAATGCCTTAATTTGACACTCTGCTAGTATTTCTCCATCGCGAAGATAATCACAAATTGGTACATTTGAAATTATTGCTGCATGTGCAAATATTAATGGAATAACAGCTGTTCTATCCACTTCCTCAAAATTTAATACCTTATTTAAAAATTTGGATGGTTTCATAATTAATTCTTAATAGCCTTATCTAGATATTCGATTCCATCGAAAACATTTTCTGCAACATAATCTACATTTAGAAAATCTTTGTTTGACTGTTTTAAAGCCCCTCCCCCTACAATTACCTTAATGTTTGTTAATTTTCGCTGTTTTAATATTGATCTAATCTTTTTTATTTGAAAAATAACGGTTGAAATCAAACCACTGACTAGGATTGCATCGCTATTTTCTTGTTCCGCAACATCGACCAATTCTTCAATGGGACAATCTTTTCCACAATCAATAACTCGATAACCACTTGCTAATACCATTATTTTCACTATATTTTTTCCAAGATCATGAATATCTCCTTCAACACTACCAATGATAACTGTTGCTTTTGTTTCAGAAATGGGAATTCCTTTAGGATATAGTTCATTTACAACTGCTAAAATAGCTCTGCCTGCTAACATTATTTCTAATAAGTTAAAATACTCTACTGTACATTTCTTATCTAATTCCTTCACTATTTTTGAAAATATTTTATTAGTTATTTGTTTTGGTTCTATTGCTTTTTTCTTTAATTTTTTTACCTCGATAATAGCTAGTGAAACATTTCCGTCTAATATCGCATTGAATAGTTGAAGAAAATTAAATAAATCCTTATTATTAATAGAATTCATAATTAAAGCACTTCCTAATTATTGAAATAAATATATTAATAAATTTATACATCTCAAACATTGTCAATACTTGAACGTCCCTCTTGTCTTTTGTCCAGTTGTTCAATTACATAATGTATATCCTCTTCATATATCATTTTAATAAAATCATCTGTAGACTATGTTTCAATTTCTCTAATTGAACATTCTAAAATATTTGATGTCTCTTCATTAGCATATTTTACAAATTCATTAATTTTATATAAAATTTAAAAATCGACCAAGATACTGTCGTTTTTATTCTTTTAAATCTAGAAACATAGATTCAATAGTTTTCTGTATTTCTTTTCCAGAATCTCGCACCATTTCCGTATATTTTATAAGTGATTGATCCGAAAGATTTCCTTGTTTTGCCCTTTCTAAAATTATATCAGCAAAACCTATTATAGTATTAACACCACTGCGAATTTTTATACTAATATCTTCTAAGGGTGCTAAAAGATCTTTTTTCAAATAAACTTCATAAATTTGATTATAAAGCTTTATAAAAGCTTCTCGATTGTCAGATAAAATAGTTTGCTCTCCTAATGTTCGAAACATCATTTCAATTCGTTGAAAATGAATAATGGGAACCGGAGGATATATGTTATCTCTTAAAAATATTAAAGCATATAATTGAGTTCCTCCTCGAGCATGTAGATCCTCCACTTCAATTTTACACACTTGAGAATAAAATTGGTCAAAATCTAAATTTACATATTTATTATTTGTATTTAATGCGTCTTCCAAAAGATCTCTGACACAGGCCTCATCTTTCAGTGGGACAGAAGAATATAAAGCTCTTGGACCTAATTGATGATCATATTTTCCAATAATTAGTACAAATTGATATTTCTCTAACCATTCTTTAAAATAGTTATACATATCTGATATTTTATTGAGCATTTTTACAAATTAAATTAACTTTTTTTGATAAATTAATTCCGTTTAAAAAATCATTTCAATAAATTTTGAATTAACTCTCTAAAATCTTTAATCATTATTGGTTTTGATATATAATTATCGAATCCTGCCCCCATTATCATTGCTTTATCACCCTTCATTGCTAATGAAGATACGGCAATAATTGGAGTTGTCTTAAATCTTTCAATCTTACGCAGTTCTTTACAAATCTCAGTTCCATTAATATCTGGTAGTTGTATATCTAGAATTATAATATCAGGGTTGCCAGATTTTATTAACTCAAGTCCCTCTTTCCCTTTAGTAGCTGTAAAAATTTTTAAATCTGGAAGTGTTTCTAAGACAGCTATGAACAATTCCATATTTTTTCTATTATCTTCAACAATATAGATCTGTTTTGACATTGAAACTAAACATTCATGAATTTTGATGGTATTCTTATCTCAATTTTATAATACTTTTAAAATATATTTAAATTTATGTGTTTTAAATGAAATCTAATGGAAACAGAAACAGAATAGATATAAGGTATTTCACTTGACGCAAATAGTTCAATGCCAAATGATTTAAACCGTATTTACTTCTTTACCAAAAAATATCTTATTAAAATAACTGAAAATTTTTGAAAGGTTATAGATTTAAATATTTATCAGTCTATTTTTCATAAATATTTTAATAATTATAAACATAAATATTCAATAGGAAATACTAATGTAGAACTCAAATGAGCAGAAAGTTAGTTTTTGTTGGACCTCCTGGAGTAGGTAAAACAACGCTTCGAAAAATCTTCTTTGAAGGAGAACATTCATCACATTTATTAAAATATTCATTAAAACCAACACATGGACAAGAATCAATCATTCTAAATTTAAATGAAGAGATTGGAATTTTTGACTTAGCAGGCCAAGAAAATTATAAATGGTTTGGCACAAAGAAAAAGACAATTTTTTATGAAACAAATATGTTTATTATAGTTATAGATGCTGCTGCTTCAATGGAAGAAATAGTAGATTTCATAAAAAAAGTTATAAATATTAGAAATGATTTAACTCCCTCTGCTTTTATATATCTTTTAATACATAAGATAGATTTATTAACTCGAGGTATTTTATATGAGCTTAAACTCCAAATAAAGAAGGAGATAGCGAAAACAAATTTGATAAAATATGCCTTCACAAGTATTCAAAGAAGATTTTTTCTTGAAACTTTTTCAACATTCATTGATATTTTAAAAGTTTGTACTTCTGAATTAACCGAATTTGAAGAAGATAATTTTAAATTCTTGAAAAACACAATAGATTTGTTATTTCAAATTCAAAATGATGTTGTAATTTCCAAAACTGATTTAATTAAAAAATTAAATATTTCTAATAAAGCCATTGAGAATATTATTAAAATTTTAGAGAACAAAAATCATATAAAGATCTCAAAAGCACAGGATATTCCAGTATTTAGTTTGACTGATAAAGGAAAAGAATATTTTGACACAGTTCTAAAGAATTTTTCCTTGGAAAAATTTGAAATTGACACGAAAGTTATTGAAATGATCTCAGAAAGAGTAGGAGAACCCCCTTTTTTAGGATTTTTAATTTCAGATAACCATGGTAGAACCTTGATTTCTACAGAAGTGTATGATGGAGTGTTTGATAAATTTTTAAGAAAAGATAGTGAAGAGACTTTTACTGATTTTGAACTAATTCCGATGTTTATTAGTGCCTTAGAATCATTTTCGAAAGTTTTAAACATTAAAGATTTATCTGGTTTTAAATTAAAAGGTACTAATATAAAAATGCAAACGATACGTTATCAACTTCTCACAATCACCCTTTTTATGAAAAGTGACACAAATATTAAAGCGGTTATGGACCAAATTAAGAAATGGTTTGATAATATTTTCGAAAAGTATGAAAATGATTTTGAAACAAGTATAAATACAGGGCTAATTAGTCACTTAAAGCATTTGACAGTTAAAGGGAAAAAATGGTTAGATAAACTTAATCAAGAATATAAGAAAATATCAATTAGTACAGAAATAATTGATCTTAAACACGTTACTGACCTTCACGAAAAGTTAGATGAAATATCTAGTAATTTAGATTTAAAACATTCTATACAAATTCAAAAATTGAAAGAATTAAAAAGTAATTTGCTAATAGCAGCTTCCGAAGAGAATTTTCAAGAAATTAAAGAAATTGCAAAAAAAATTAAGTATATACATGAAAGTTCTTTATGAGATAAAACCTAAGAACAATTCCCTATAAAAGTCTTTTAAATTATTATCAAAAAAAAATAAAATTAGAAGTAAACCAAGTAAACATTCTACTTTGGTTTTGAATTCTGGAATTCATCTTTCATTAAAACTAAGATTCTTATCCGCTATCAGATAAAAATATAAATATCTAATTACCACATAAAATACCACTAATGCCGCAATATATAGTTCAATAATTCCAAACAGTTCAACATAACCAACCCAAACGATTCTTGATTTAGACAGATACTCGGTATATTTCAACATTCCCGCAGCACTTATTACTAAAGGAAACGTATAAGCAGAATATCCTGGGTTAAAGGGAATTCTCAAAAGCTTGAAAAGCATAACAAATACTGACACTGTCATTGCAATAGATAACGGAACTAAAATTGATAAAAAAATTGGATTAGGGATGATATTAAGAGAGAGGTATCCTGCTAAACAGAGGCTGGCCGGAGCAGCTATAATTGCAAGCGTAGGTCTTTCAGGAACTGGGATATCCCCCTTTGCCAAGCGGATAAGTATCGGCGGCAAAATAATCATATAACTTATGAAACCGAAATAGAAGATGACTTCACACACAATCGGAAAATCAAACATTTTACCGCTAACGCTAGCTACCACAATTCCCACAGGTGGAATAAAATAGTTTGGAAGGACATCATGAAAATTGAATTCACGCAGAATATTGTTAAGAAAACTAATAAGTAAAAATCCATGTAAAACAACCGCTACCAACCACACTATCCTACCAGTTGCGTAGTTAATCCGACCTAAATATGTAGCAATAATCATCATCCCCATACTGAAGGTGGGAACGATAGAGCTGAATACGGGGTGTTTCAAGTCCTGCCGGAAAGAAGAGAAATTTATTACAATTTTTGAAAGATAAATAATTAAGACCAGACCACCTAAAATTCCCAAAATATCTCCCCAAAAAGCATTAAAGTTAAAAGTAACTGATCCCAAACTGGTTAAACCCAACCCCAGCCCAGCCAAGGGAGCTGGGATTTTTGTAATTCTATCTTTCATCATAATTGCCGGTTCAAAAATTCTGAGTTAGATATTTTTCTGTATAGGAAGGTTCTTCCATAAATCTTTCTGGTGTAGCAGGAAAGATTTTTAAATCTGGAAGTGTTTCTAAGACTTCATCTATCATCTTTATAAAGAAATAAAGAGTTTTTACTTTATTAAATCTACATAAAAGATAAAAGAATGATTCCTAAAATGAAGGTAGTTTTTTGCTTTAAAAAAAAAAATTATGGTATTAAATTCTGCTGTAGTTAGAGTAAGTCCTGCCATGTTAAATCAGATTTTAAATTAAAAAAAGGTGGTGAATCATTTCTTATTTTTTTTATAGTTAAGCCCTAAACTCCAAGCTACTCCAAGTTCTTCACCAATTTTATAATACCTAGATTTGCCCCTTGATCCTGATAATACCAGTGGTTTAATTTTTTCTATATCCGGTCTTCCA
>SDBT01010631.1_pt1 | contig 14851 bp, 20 predicted proteins | sample 2277101 | NCBI WGS metagenome assembly SDBT01 (sample SAMN10404973, study PRJNA504765) | marine sediment metagenome | isolation source: marine sediment core GS10_PC15, 103 cmbsf | place: Arctic Ocean: Southern Knipovich Ridge | collected 2010
TCATCATCAGATCCAGCGCTACCTCTGGGTCCATGGTCTCGGTGTCGATGGCTCTGCGGTATGGACGGGTCTCTGCCTCGAGGACCTTGGCGTACTGCTTGTTGGCGCCACCCGCGCGGGCGACGGTGACAATGAAGCCACCATACTCCAGCTCGATGCCAGCGCGCTCGAAGTCCTTATCCGTCTCGAAGTTTTCATACATTCTTGACATGAGCAGGCTCCTCTTCTTGCTCAGTGGGGAATGGGGGAGCCGAAGCTCCCCCGGTCGGTCAGGTGTCTGCCGCGTTGGGCAGGAAGTCGTAGAACACCATCATCAGCGTGTGGTCCATGGCCGGGTCGATCTTGCGGCCACGAGCCGCCGACATCTCGAGTGGGACGGTGATTGGCGCGTCCTGCTCGACGTTCGGGCGACCTTCGCCAAGGGCGATGAGCGGCAGGTCCCAGGAGATGCCGGCGTTGTTCTTGACCAGGATGGCATCCAACGTGACGTCCACGTTGTTGCGGACCGCGTTCTGCGAGGACACGTTCGCGAAGTATGCCGTGATGCTTCCACCGACCTCGAAGGTGCCGGCAGTGATGCCGATTGCACCTAACGTCCCCACCGCCTTGTTGGCCGTGACGTTGTTGTTGATGGTGATGGTGAGCTCCTGTGCGAACGCGAAGAGCGGAATCGGCGCCTCTACGCCATCGGTATGTTCCGCCAGCCGGATGCGGCTGAAGTCCGATGCCGTATTGAACCCGTCCGCGTCCTCGAGGGCAGGCCGCGTGCCGGACTTGAGTGCCGTGGGACCATCGATTGTCTCGTTGTCGCCGCCGACCCAAGTCAGGTCAACCTCCAGCTTGGAGCTGTTGGGGATGTTGAAGTTGGCCGTGGCAGGGAGGCAGCCGGTCAGGTACTCGGCCTGGATCTCTGCGAGCTCCGCGTCATCCGGTGCACCGAGTGTGCGCTCCATCTGGTAGAACCGCTTGATGATCAGCGCCGCCGCCTCGTTCTTCAGCACACGGCCGAAGTAGATCTCGAGGAGGAGGGAGGTGCCAGCGGTCTCGTCCACCATGGCCAGGTCGCTCTTGTCGACCTCCAGCCGGGTGGCTGCGATGGTGCGCACCCGCTTCCAGCCGTTGTTCGCCGCAGTGACCATCGAGGAGAGTGCCACGTCGCCACCGACGAAGATCAGCTCGCCGACGTTCAGCCCGAGAGTGGTGAAGTCGAGAGTGGTGGAGGTATACGCTGGGAAGAGGCCGGTGACGTCCACATCGATGTCGTCCGCGACAGTGGCCTTGACTCCGATCACGGTGATCTGCGCGTCGGCCGGAGGGGTCTCGTCGGTCAGCACACCGTCGAGCACCTCGACCGAGGTGTCCACGACAATGGCCACAACCTCGTTGACCGCGTTGTTGGCTGACTCGACGAAGTTTGAACCCTGGATGAGGTCGCCGACCTTGAAGCCGGCCGTGGCTGCCACCTGGTACTCGTCGGGGTTGGTCGTGTCCACGTCAACCAGCGTCACGATCTCCTCGCCCTTGGGGCGGAAGTCCGCGAAGAAATAGCCCTTCATGATTTCCGCTAGGTTCGTCTGGGTCAGGTCGCTGTTGATGCCTGCCGTGACCTCCAGGTCCGTAATCGGTCCCTTGGAGCGCTGCCTGCTGTCATTGATGGGGTGGCGCGGCGTCAGGGTGGGGTTGCCACCGAAGTCCGAGTAGCTGTTCGGCTCGAGCGGGATCCAGATGGGGGAGCCGGGAAGCACCTTGAAGGACAACTCCTCGGCGATCCGCAGACCCGTTGCATTGGAGTCAATGGTGTCGACTTGTGCCATGGTTGGCCACTCCTATTTAATCTCGTCGTAGGTGAAGTCCGTCAGGAAGTTGACTTGATAGAAGTCACCGTCCGGGCCGACATCGTTGATCCGTGCATTTCGGAACCAAACATGCCTCGGAGTGGCCATCCCCTCAAAGGCATCAGCCACGATTTTAGCGAGACTGTTGGCTCTGGACAAGCCCTCTCCGGCTGTCACAAATATCTGCGCCACGAACACCCCGTTGCGCTCGAAGCGCTGTGTACCGAGGCCTCCGGAGAGGGAGGTGGAGCCTGGGAAATGCTGGATCCGGACACGCGCCCAGGGTGTGGGCGGTGAGGGAGGCAGGGGTACCAGCAGTGGGGCATTGGGGTAGTCTGCCGGCCATGTGGTCGAATCCCACGCCGCCTTGAAGAAGGTGAGGATGTCTTCAGTGGCCTCTGCGAATGTAGCTGTCACCGCCTGACTCCAATATAAGAGAGCACCGTCACGTCGGCTGGGCGGAGAGTCCGCACCCCAACGATCTTCCAGGTCTTGCCCTCGTCGTTGACCTCGTTGAAGATGTCAAGATCCACATCGGCGCCAGCAGCCACAATATAGATCTGCTCACTGCGCTTCATGATGTCGTCAGTCATGCTGACCAGGCCCAGGCGAGCGGCGGAGGTGGGGTCGACCGCCACACCCTTCACTGTCAATGTAGTGGTGCCAGTGCGCGGGTCGGTCGGCCCGTCCCACGGCTTGGCCGGGTCGGCTGGAGTGTTGTCCAGCTCCACGAGCTGGATGGACCGACCGTTGGCGCCTATCAATCGTTGCGCTGTGGACAGGAGGCGAGTGAAGTCAACCACGGAACACCCGGCCCGGAGGCAGCACATAGTCCTGCAGCAACCTGTCCGCCGCAGGATATGGCTTGATGATCTGACTCAGTGTGCTGCTGTCCTGATACTTGGTGCGCTCCTCGATGGGGCCAACTTTCTCGAACTTCTCGGTGACGACCCGGCCAGTGGCGTCTACAGTGGGGTCGGTGAACAATTGGGCGAGCGCCGCGCGCACTGCGTACTCCGCTGCCGCGAACTTCAGGTTCTGAGGTATGCCGAGCACGCGCCGCCCATCTTGGTCAAAGAGGGATCTGCGCGGAAACTCCATGGGCTGGGACCCACCGTCAAGTCCATTCACAAAGGTAGGGGTGTCAAGGGTGAGATTGGTAGCTGTCTCCAACAGAGGCGTATCGTTTCCAGAGGCACCGCCGTTCAAGACTGTCAGCAGGATGCTGGTGGGGACGCCCTTCACCTCCTGGGCCTCGGCCGATGAGTTAGATTGCAGGAGGTCTGAGTAGACTACACCCTCACCAATTGCACTATTGATGGCGGCTATGATGTTGTCAACCATGTCCGCCGCGTCTGTGCCGATGACAATCTCGTCCGCCCCGAGCGTGGTCAGAGCGGCCACGAAGGTATAGGTCTTGCTGCCAATGGTCAATGTCTCGGCGGCTATAGGAAGTCCGGCGAGGCTGAACTGGGCCTGCGCCTTGGCGAGATTGAACGAAAATTCTCGCGAGCCCATGAAGCGGCGTCCCCAGCGTGTGTCGATATAGTCGGACCCTGCGATGCAGGCGGCTGCCTGCAGGGTGCCACCGATGCCATTCCAATTGTTCTCGGCCTCCCGGCCTCGCTCCTTCAGGTAGGCGGTCACGAACACCGGGATGATGTAGGAGTTGCTCCCACGAACACCAGAGCCTGTTTCAAGCAGAAGAGCCATCAGCCTACACCTTTGTTATGTCTTGAATGATGAGGGCCTTGCCCTTGATCAAGGTCGACACAGAACCAGCCCCATCAATCTCCTCTATGTCATAGAAGTAGACATCAGGCGTTATGTCGGTTTGGAGAACAGTCGGCGCGAAGGAGACCTTGCCGTTGGCGGCGTCGGTGATGACACCGACAATGGAGAATTGCTCATCGTCCTGGTTGGGCGGGTTCAGGTCGGAGTTGACGGTCAACTTGTAGCTGTTCCCTGTGATGTCCACAGCAACGTCATCGTCGTCGAGGATCTGAAAGCCCTTAGCGCGACTGTCGCCACGACCCCAGCAGATCTCCTTATCCGTGTTCAAGGTCTGGTCAATGATGCAGGCCATGCTATACTCCCACCGTGCTCTCGGTGTTGATCGGGATGTCTCCATCCTGATTGACAGAAACGTCACCATCGTAACTTACCGTAATGATCGGCGCAAGTTTAATCAAGATATTGCCGTCAACCGAGGGCGAGAAGCCACCAGCGAAGTTGAGGTTGAAAAGCCAGAGGAGCATACTCTAAGTCCCATGTCCAACGCCCAAAAGCGACAGTCGCCCGGCCTTCCTGGTGACGGCGGCGATAAATTCGTTCGCACCGATGTCCCAAACCACTCCACCTGCATCCCGGTCAAAACCGGTAATGTCTTTCTCAATACCGTTCGGCGTAATACCTAGATCCGTGCCGTTATTAATGGCATCCGAACCCGTTTTCAGACGTAAGTCTTCCGAGCCAAGAGTTGTGCTCACGTACTGATCAGCGGTAGTTACGTTATCGACCGAGTCAGTACCGCTGGACGTTGCGTCGGAAGACATATTGTTCGTGGAATTCACATTCGTGAAGCTGGCCGGATCGAAGCAAAGATCTTCTGCGTCCGTGACAAGATTATTCTGAAGGTTGAGGTTTGCATCATCTACACTTACGTGGATGCCCCTTGCATCTTGGTTGCTGCCAGTAGTGATGTTGTGAACTGTATTACAACTGCAATACGCAGTGACGGTAGGGTTAATAATGAACTCAATGCCTTCAGTCTTACCGTTCCCGCCGCCCCCTCTAATATCATAGATGATGTTATTGATAACCCTCACCGCGTGGCCTTCGCCACCCCGCACTTCAATCCCGAAAGCGTGAGATGTGGTGTCGTCGGCATTATATAACAGCCAGTTAGCTATCGTTATGTCACCGTCCTTAATCTCCATAATTTCAGTGGAGAGTTTCTGGCTGTTAGTGTCCCATTCGAGGAAGCTGCACACATACGGGACAGTCCCCGAAGCAGGGTTGACATCCATATGCCTATTAGCGTCGCTTGCCACCCATCCAGCACCCGTACCGGAGGTTCCGTCGTGCCGTTCCCCCGACGCACTAGTCATAGTTATAGAAGCAAGAGGTAATCCAGTGCCTTCAAATAAATTAAAACTCTCATCGAATGCACTATCGTTAAACGCGTCTCCAACGGCATCATCGGCAGCATTGTAAACGGCACTATCGTCAAGATCGCCCTCCCACAAAGTAAAGGTCGGGTAATCCCGGCTGGTGGTGCCGATGGTTTTAATGACCGTCGCCATGATTAAGCACTCACCAGCTTGATCTGAACAGTGCTGCCGCGCACCAACGGCGTCATGCCATCGCGCAGATCCACGGATACCCTCTTATCCCTGATCTTCCTGTGCTCGCGATTGTGGATCTCCGATTGCCAGTCCAGGAAACGCGATCTCCTTTTGAGCATAATCGGATCAAATGCGTCTTCGTCATCGTCGTCCAACTCGGGAGCAACCAAACGGTCAGCTTCAGCATCGTCAAAGTCGTCCACAGTTATCCAGAGGTATGACCGCAACGACTGCCCACCCTGAATGGCTGTAACGATGCTGCCTTCATCACCAGCATGGTTCTGTCGATCCGCGCCAAAATACCCGACTTGGAAAGGTGGCGTATCGCCACGGGCAACCAAATACTTTCTGTGATCTGCTGGGATCGTTAGTATCATCGGCCCAGCCGGCTGTTCTATCCCTACAGGAAAGCGCGGAAAGTCCACCTCACGGAAGGCCGTTTTCGTCTCAATCGCATTCCAGACAAGATCCATCGCGGCGTCACGTACATCCGTATCGCCGCCGTACCACACCTCTGATCCTGGCGTGCCAAAGACCTTATGCCGCTCATGCGCCAACCGCCTTCGGCAGTATTCCTCGACCCAAGTAAATTCCTTTGACGCCTGACTAACAGTAAAAGAGGTCTCAGAGCCGTCTATCAGTAGCCGCTTATTCTCTATATCCCATGACGCCACGCCTAAAGAGTCCGCAACATGCAAAACCGCGCACAGACTGACCTTGGGTGCACGGCCAAGATTCAACTCCAGGTCTAAAAACGCCACAAACTCTGATGGACCGCCAGCAATCGAAACATTGAATTCCGGCCCAGTGATTATTTCCTCGTCAAGCGTGGCCAACGTGACCCTGTGGATCTCCGTCCTCGATACACGCTCGAAGCGATACTGACGTGTTAGCTCGAACCAGTCCCGCGCTACGTGGTTATTGTCCCGATGCACCCCCACCCCACCACCGGCATTCTTGCGATGACAGATGTGTTGGGCATGAACACAGCGAATGCGGCGCGCGTTGAACGCGCACATAATGTCGCCATCCTGGTAATCTCTATTAAGGTTGGTGCCACGCGAACCAATCTTGAGTACGAGTTCAGCCATATTACGCTGCCGTATATCCAGATACAACCAAAGTTACATCAATGGCTGCACTGGTTGTTACACTCAAGAGGGTATTCGCTGCAAGTTTGATAGGTGTATTCAATCGCAAAGCTACACCATCACCCACACCGTTGCCGTAATACCTGAATTTGAATGTGGTAGTCCCCTCTTCTAGGGTTACCGTGACCACCCCGTTCACAGCGACATATATATCAGTAATACAGAGGGACAGGTTGGCACCCGGTGCCGCCTTGACCGTGGTATCGGTCACTGCCGTAGTGTGTTCAGCGGACACGGACCAGATGCGTGGGCCGTGTGGGTGGACAAATGCCCCACCATCTCGAGACATGGCCTGCCTGGTGGCATCGCCCTCGGCCGACACCTTGTTGGGCGGCGCCGTATCGTCCATGTCCTGCGAGACGCCACCACCAACAACAGGGTTTCCTGCAACTGGAGCATCGTGCGCTGCAACACCCTCGGAATTGCGGGCACCCAGTCCTGGTACGTCGGCCATGGGTATCTCCTCGCTGAATCAATGTGGAAGGGGGAGAGGCAGGTCAGCCTCTCCCCCTGTTGGATCAGTCCTCGGTGTACAGCGTGCCGTAGAGGTCGGCCGCGTTCTCGTTGTCGAGGTTGGTCAGGACGAGCCTCCAGCCGTCGAACCCAGCGTTGGTCGGGTGCGCCGTGGAGTAGTAGTTCCTGTGGGGCGCCCGCCACTGGCAACACTCGCCCGCCTGGGCGAACATGACGCTGCGGGTGGTGCCTGTGCCATCCGCCACGTCCTGGATCTCGATCTTCAGCGGGACCGAGGCCACGGCGTCGAAGCCAGCCAGCTTGGTGGTACTGCCGCCAGACTCCGGACCATCGGCGTCGAACGTAGCAGCCGCTGCTGTATCCGTCGAGGAGCTATGGGTCCTGACCGGGGCGGTCGGGAGTGACTCACCACCGCCACTGTTGATGTCGACCGACAAGCGACCGTTTGAGTCTACGAGCAGGCTCTGGGCGTTGCCGCCTGCCTCCTCGCCAGCCATCAGGACCGGGTTGCCTACAGCCGCTGCACCGTCGGCGGCCGTACCCTGCATCTCGAGGGCAGAGGCACCAGTTGGGCCAGACAGGATGTCAAAGTCACCGAGGTCAATACCCGGCTGAGCCGTCGCGATGACGTTCACCTCGAAGGCTGCCGTGACGTTGGCTGATCGTTCGTTGCCCGCGCCATCGCGGATGTTGGTGTACATCTCGCGCTTGGTGGACATGCGGACCGCACCGCCGTCGTTCTCCTCGAGGTCGTTCGGGCTGACATCGTCGAAGATGCCACCGACCGGGACATATAACGTGGTTCCCGTGACGAAGGGATCGTCATCCGTCTCGGACGTGCCACCGGCACCGCCCTGGGTCTCAACCAGCACACGGCCAGCGGAGGACATCATGAACGGGATATATTCGCCATCGGCGGCGAGGAGAGTTTCGGCGTCGTTCCTGACACCCCAGACAGCCACGCCCGTGTCAGCCGTGACGTGGGTCGCGCTCTCAGCCTTGCCCAGGTTGGTCGGGCCGACGCCTGGGATGATGGAGAGGATGTCCATGTCGCCGAGGTCAATACCCGGCTGCGCGGAGGCGATCACATTCAGCTCAAAGGCCGCAGTGACGTTCGCACCGCGTTCGGCGCCGGCATTGTCTCGGATCACCCCGTAGGCGTTGCGGTTGAGCGACATGCGCTGGTAGCCAGCGTCACCTTCCTCGACCACAACAACGGCGGCATCGTCGAAGACCAGGCCGGCCATGAGCACTGCGCCGTTTACGGCAACCGGATCGTCGTCCAGTTCACCATGCTCAGCGAGGTTGACCGCGCCAATGGTGTTTCCACCAATCGGCAATGCGACCAGGATCTCTGCCGCGATGTTGCCAGCCGCGCTGACCGAGACAGAGTTGGCGGGAGTGTCAGCGTCGACAACCTTGACGCCATGGAGTACCCTTAGATCGGCCATCTACTCATACCTCCTTGGTAGGCTCACTATTCTGCAGAGATATCTGGCAGTTCTCCGTGAGCGTCGATTAGCCCTTTCAATCTCTCCTCCACCTCCTCGATCGCACGCATTGAGGCCTGCACATTCTCCTTGGTCTTCTTGCGTTGGCTCTCGGCCTGAAGGAGCTCATACTTGTACTGCTCCACCTTCGCCCGGTGAGAGGCCAAGTCGTACGTGGCCTTCTGTATAATCACCATTGGGTCTGGGCCGACATCCGCCATCTCAAGTCACCTTCTTCTTGCGATAGATAGCGCCAGTCTTCCAGTCGATGTCAAGAGCCTCTGGAAGGCCATGCTTTCTCTGCAAAGATTGCCACGCCGCATTATAGGCAGCCCGCAGCATGTTGGCAACGACCTGGTCGTTGATCGCTGTCTTGTTTGACTCTTTCGCATCGTGCTCCCCCTTGGACGCGATGAACAACTGCTTCTGTATGGACGCCAACTCCTCGGCTGACAACTCCGTGATGAATCTTTTCTTGAGATCCTCATCATCGGCCACTTTCTCGCTTGTGGGCTCCTCGCCGTCGGCCACTTTCTCGCTTGTGGGCTCCTCGTAATCTGCCCCATCGGCGCTTGGCTTCGCCGCTTTCTTGACACTCTTCGTTGTCTCACCAACGATCTTCTTGGCGGCGCGCCGTCGCGTCTTGCTGTTCTCAACTGGAAACTTACTCTTACCCATCTGCGCCTCACTCCTCATCATAGAAGAACGTCGCGTACAGATCGGCGGCGTGCTGATTGTCCAGGTTGGTGGCCGTTACCCGGAAGGCATCCAGGCCAGCCCCGACATTCTCTGCCTGTATAAAGAACTCCTTGCTTGGCATCTTGACCAATTCGGCCTGCCCGGCGTTGGCAAAGGCGGTCAACAACACACCACTCTCTACTCCATTCAACACAGTCTTGAGCTCGGCCTTCATCGGCACAGAGGCACTGATCAAGAAGGCCACCAGCTTGCCGGTTAGCCCAGAGCCGATCTGGGCGCTGTCCAAGTCGGCAGTGCCCCCAGATGCCACAGCGCCAGCGAAGTCATGCGAAGTCTGAGGGGATGACATCCCCTCCAGGACGGGCATTGGCCGACCGTCATGGACATCTTGCGCGGAGCCATCCGGTCCGACCTCTACCTTGACTCGCTGATGTTTCCTACCAGCGATCTCATCGGCTGCTATCTTATCGCCTAGTGGCGCAATTGCTTGATTTAGTTGTACTTCGTCAACCATCTCACTTCCTCTGCGCGTCCAACAGAACCATCAGGTAAACGTGCATGTCGCAATTGCAAACCGCTGATCCGTGCCGTTCAAGACATACAACGTGAACGTACCCGCGATCGCCGCTGCTCCTCGAGTGATTGATACCTCGTGACCCTCCTCCCCGAAATGCCTGCCATGGCGCACGTCAGCCAGGAGATCAGGATGTGAGAAGGACCTGAATGGCCCCACGTTGACGGTGATGTCCCCTTCGCTCACGTCCACACTGTGCGAGAACGCCAGTCGGGCATTGGCTGGGAGGTCGAAGTTGGTGGCGGTGGTAGCGTTAGCCGCGATGCTGTCGAAGGCGTGGGGCGTGCCGATCAGATCGCTAGGAGCAATACCGTATTGCTTGACGTCGGCCCGCTCGCGCCGGTCGCGGCGCCGATAGAATTGGCCACGCCGATCACGTGCATTGACACCAGGATTGACTGGGTTCAGCGAACGGATCGGCATGGCTCATCTCACTTCTGTGACATTGGGTTGTAGACAGGGCGCGCGCTGCCGCGTGACGGCTTGCGCTGCCCCATGGCCTGGTCCAGTCGGCTCTTTCCGGTCAGCTCCTTCTGGAGCTCGCCGGCAGTGACGCCCATGTTACCGAGGATGGCCCCGGCGCGGATGGCCCGCTTCATACGGAGCTCGTGCTGGCTCTTCAGGTATGCCTTGATGCCCCGGATGCTGCGGTTCGGGTCGGCCCGACTGAGGTGCTCGATCTGACGGTTCAGGGTATTGGCCTCGTCGTTCAACACCTTGAACTCCTTGTCAGCCGCCTGCCTGGCCTTCAGCGCGGCGTCGCGCTTCACGCCCACGGCGTCGATATGGCTCTGCAGCTCGATGATGGCTTCGTCGTTGGGCCGAGGAGGGAGCTCGTGGTTGCTCTTTGCAACGAGGTCCCTCGGGGCCTTGATAAACTGCTCCTTCACCTCGACCCCCTCGTCGGGAGCCCAGGGAGCCTCGGCGTCTGGGGTGGGCTCGGGCTCGGACGCTACTTGCCCTTCTTCCTGCCCTTCCCCTTGGCGTGCCTCGCCATCTACTTGCCCCTCGGCTTTCTGCGCTTTGGCATCGACCTGTTCCTTTGTCTGAATTTCAGGAGCGGACTCCCTCATCAATTCTGGGGCCGCGTCGGTGATGGCCTGCCGGGTCAAGGTGGCGCCGACCATCTCGCTGATCACGTCCACACGTGGGCTGCCGTTGCTGGTCCAATGGCCGTCATTGGCCGGGTCCAGCTGACTCAGTGCCTTCTTGAGCTCCATGGCTCACTCTCCTCTGTGCAGTGAAATGAGGGCAGGGCGGACCCACGAGTGAGTCCGCCATATCCCTCGTCGGTGTTATCAGTCGTCGCCAATGACGATATAGGCGATGTGCAGCACGCCGTCGACCAGGAGGTCCACGTTCGTGTCATCCACGATGTCGGCCGCGTCGACCAAGATGTTCAGGTTGAGCTCCAGGCCTCCGCCGGTATTGTCGATGATGGCCGGTGCCTCCGAGGACGTGCTCACGCCGGACGTGAAGGGTGATACCTCCGCCGTCGCGGCTGCGAGTGCCGTGCTCGGGACAATGTCATCGTCGCCGGCCGTGATGGTGGCATCGTCGACCGGAGTTGTGCCGACGCCGAAGTCACCAGCCCACGTATCGGAGAGGTCGCCGCTGGCGCCTGGGCCAGCTACCTCGACCCTGGCCATCGCGCCAAGGAACATGAGATGCCCCTGAGGCAAGCCGGCAATTTGCGCACTGCCGAAGGCAATGGCAGCGCCGGTGGCGACCACGTTGACCAGGAGATCCTTGATGGGGATGTCCAACTTCATGACATCTGCCCGGTTCCCGCCCGGTTGACTGCCACGAGACAGAGATCGGTTGAGTCCCTTTGACATGATGGTGTTTCCTCTCTGTTGTAAGCCAGGTGAGGGAAGGGGGACCGAAGTCCCCCAACCATCAGGCCTCGCGGGTGACCAGTCGAGCGAACTTGATCATCTTCCGTTCCGGATACACTCGGTTCCAGGAGCCCGCGTTGTTGAGCTCGTTGGCGCCGGTGCCGTTGCCTGGCCCGCCATCTGGGGAGGTGCCGGTGTAGGCGTGTCCGGTGGGATGGATCGACCACTCCTGGCGAGAGTACAGGATCTCCTGGCCTCCGCCGTTGCCGCCGCCAGCCTCGCGTTCCACCTCGGTCGGAACCTTGGCAGAACCGACGCCGAGGCGCAGGGCGCCCATGCCGAACAGCCACGTGTCGTACACGTTGGCGTTATTCGGCATCCCGTCATCGATGATCACCTCCCGGCCAAGGAAGGTCGGGATCTGAACTTCGCCACGGGCGTCGGGGATGAAGTCGATCAGGTTGTTCTTCTGCATCCGGTTGAACACAACCGAGTGCACCATGACGGCGACGAGCCCTTCCATGGAGTCGCCCATGGTGACCGCCGCGTCGAGGAACGCCTCCGCGCTGAAGTTGGTTACGCCGTCCACGAACCCGCCACCGGAGATGTCGTTTTCGTAGTGGCCAGCGTCGTTGGCCACGTTGTCGGCGATGACGCCGTTCATGGTGGCTACGAACGCGGCCTGCAGACGCCGGGTCCAGTAGAAGGCGACGCGCGAGCCGATGCTGTCCATCGGGTCGCTACCTGCCAGGGCCGCTGCGAGGTCGGCTGCCGACCAAGAGTTGTTGCGGCTCAGGCGAACCGCGATCTCTTGGTCCGTCTGCGTCTTGAGCGGACTGGGACGAATGGTGCCGCCCGCGAAGTCGTCAACCGCTGTATCGGTCGACACACGGTCGGTCTCGTTGTCCAGGTCGCGCCAGGACGGCACGTTGAAGGTCAAACCACCTCCCGCCAGGAGGTTGTCCATGAAGGCGTCGCGGGCGAGCACCCCAGCCTGCACCAGCCGAGCCTTCTCTTCGGTCAGCTGTTGGATGTACGGGGTGAAGATCTCGGGGACTACGACGTCTACGATTTGGGTAATGGGGCCAGCAGCCATGTTGAGGTCTCCTTTGCTGCTCAATTAAGAGCCGCACCCCATGGCCGGGCTCAGGTGAATCGAAGCTGATCTGCGCGCATGCGCGATCGTGTCTGATCTGGAATATGCTCCCTCAAAAAGAGAGCGGCAAGCGGAAAAGAGGCGCCACCGACGCCTCCTCTCTCAAGAACTTACATGCACCCCACGTCCTGACAGGGTCGAACCCCTAGGTAGCTGTCCAACTCGATCGCAAGAGTCTGGGCCAGGACCGCCAGCACTACGCCAACGGCCAGGCCCCACCAGAATTGGCTGCTCCTCATACCTTCTTGGGCGCGTGCGGGCTGCCGATGTGGGATCCGGCGCGCTTGGCCATCTCCGTGGCCTTCTCCAAGCCATGCTCTCGAACGAACTTGCCCTGATCCGTGACGGACCAATTCTCCGTTGCCCAGGGGTTGTTCGCCCCAATGGCGCCGCCCTTGTTGGGAGAGCCACCTGCTCCACCACCCTGACTCGCAGGCCACCAGTGCGGGCGCTTCTCTTGCATGTCGATCAGCCACTGCTTGGCGTCGGCGCCGGGGATCGCCCCGACGTCGTCCTTGACAAGCACCAGCCCCTCGTCCGTGACGTCAAACACCCGCTCGGCGAGCATCAGCACGTCCTCGTGGGCTGTGTCAAGAACCTTCGGCTCAATCGACATGGCCGCGCGCAACGCATCATGAATGGTGCGGGTGCGCTCCTTGCCTTGGAAGCCAGTGATGGACTCAGCCTGGGTGCCGTTGAGCTTCTCGAGCTCGTCGATCCGTCGCTGCAGTGGGCCAGTCTGTTGTGCCAGGCGACCCTCCACCAGCTCGTTGATCTTCTCCTCGGGGATCTTGCCGCCCTTGCCTGCCGCCTCTGCAGCAGCCTCGAGCTCTGGGATCCGGTTCAGCCTGGTGTTCACGTCCTCGTGTTCCCAGTCGCCCCAGATCGCCAGCTTGTCCTTGACGCCCTTGTGGTCGAGGCGCTCCTTGCGCAGAGCCTCGTTGAGCCGATCGACGTCGGCGGTGGTCTTGATACCGTTGACTCCCGTCAGCTCCCACTTGCTGTCTTTCTCGGTGAACAGCTCACGGTGTGCCTCGGGGATCTCCTCTTGGGTGTCGTAAATGGCTTCTAGCGGCATCGCTAGTGCCCTCCTCTATTTCGCACGGACATGGATCATTCCACGTCCTCCATGTCTTACCATTCGGGCCACCGCGATATCGCCCTGGTCATGAACCCGGAGCGAACGAGCAGATCAAAGTCCGGGACGCGACGCCCGGTCTCCTAGACCTCGCGCAGGCCTGCCCGAATGGTGTCTCTATGTTGTTAGGACACGTCGCCGTTGGCCGTGCCGTCGATGACGGACTGCCAGAACCTTGCGATGTTGTGGACCGCCGTATTGACCCGAGTGCCGGTGGCCGTGAGGTAGTTCTCGACCACGTCCTCCATGGCGTCGGCCAGGGTCTCCACGACACACACCAACTGGTGGACGCCGGTGCCCGCGTCGGCCAATGCCTGAGCCGTACCGGCCTCGGCAAGAGCCCTTGAGGTGGCCAGCGAGAACGTGTTGTCGGTCAGCCGGATGATGAAGTAGTCGGTGCCGTCTGCCCCATTTTCGAGGAAGACAGCCGCCCCGGCCCACGCGCCAGCCGCTGCCTCGGCGACGGCGATGGCATCACCAAGGGTGGCGTCCAGGGTCACGGCCTCGACGAGAACCGTACCGTTGGCGGACGACGCCTTGACATTGGGGTTGCCGACCATGTCCACGTCGTAGGCGGTACCGGCACCCAGCCCGAGATTGATGGCCGCAGCGAGGTTGTCCGCTGCGATGACGTCCGAGGCGTTGACATCCACCTCGCCGTCGGCTGCTGGGACGTCGCGCCAGAGATAAACCTTGCCGTCAATCGTGACCGTCTCGTCCTGGACGTCGGTGGAGGGAGAGTAGACCAGACTGGAGTGGACAGCTGCCACGAGGCCCGAGGGCGCGTCGGCGTTGGTGGTTTTCACCTTGTATGGACCCGCGCCTGTCGCGAGGCCGTGGGCGGTGGAGGTAAGGATGTCGCCGGAGGTCCGGACGAACTCCTTGGATGGCCCCATGGGGACCTTAGGTCCGCCCATGGCGGTCATGAATAGCGCTTTGGTTGTCATCTGGAGTCTCCGTGGGGTGTGGGTTGAGGATTGGCAATTCTATATTCAGTTTCAATTTATTTGACAAGCGCCAACTAGGCGCCTAGACCTTGATTTTGGTTTACGTCGCAACGACGCCAGGTGATTGCCCGCCTGTCATCGTCGGTCGCGAACTCGTATCGCACGCGCACCCACAAGGTGCAGCCAGCACCGGCTGGGTGTG
>SDBT01010632.1_pt1 | contig 14850 bp, 13 predicted proteins | sample 2277101 | NCBI WGS metagenome assembly SDBT01 (sample SAMN10404973, study PRJNA504765) | marine sediment metagenome | isolation source: marine sediment core GS10_PC15, 103 cmbsf | place: Arctic Ocean: Southern Knipovich Ridge | collected 2010
CGCAAACAAAAGAAAAGAAATTTCCGGACTCTCTGGATTATTCGGTTAAGCGCCGCATGTGCTCAGCGAGGTATAAACTACAGCCTGTTTATCAACGGCTGTAAAAAGGCCGGGATAGGCCTTGACCGCAAGATGCTCAGCGAAATTGCGATAGCCGACCCCGCCGGGTTTGACGCCATTGTCGAACAATCCAAAGCATCACTCTAAATAGTTTTTGGGCAGGCCATGCTTGATGATTTTAAAAAAATCGGCAAAGAAGCTCTTGAGGCACTAAAGGATATTCATGAAGCGGCGGGGCTGGAAGAATTTCGAGTAAAATATCTCGGCCGCAAAGGCAAAATCAGCGGGATGCTCAGTCAAATCGGTAAACTTGCCGCCGGGCATAGGAAAAAAGGCGGCCAGGCAGCCAACAAAATCAAAAAAGAAGTGACCGCCGCGTTTGAAGAACTCAAGAGCAAGCTGTCGCAGCCAAAACAAACTGCTAAACCCATCGTGGATGTTACACTGCCGGGAAGGCCTGTGCGGATTGGCAAGACCCATATCATCACCCAGACCATCAGTGAGTTGTTAGAGATATTCGGCCGAATGGGCTTTGACATAGCCTACGGCCCGGAGGTCGAAGACGAATGGCATAATTTCATTGCCTTAAATATCCCTCCTGAGCATCCGGCAAGAGACCCGATAGACAATTTCTATGTTACCGAGTCCACACTGCTGCGAAGTCAGACCTCGACCATTCAGATTCGTGTCATGGAAAATCTTAGGCCGCCGATTCGTGTCGTCGCGCCGGGCCGCGTTTATCGCCCTGATACCGTTGACGCTACCCACATGTTCATGTTCCACCAGTTGGAGGCCCTCGTGGTCGATGAAGATGTAACCATGGTCGATTTGAGAACCAGCATCGAGGTGTTCATTCATGCCTTTTTCGGAAAGGGGTGCCAATGGCGGTTCCGTCCGAGCTTCTTTCCCTTTACCGAGCCGAGCTGCGAGGTTGATTTGCTCTGGGTGGACAAGAAAGGCAACGAGGAATGGATGGAGGTCGCCGGCTGCGGTATGGTTGACCCCAACGTTTTTGACGCTGTCGGCATTGACAGCGAAAAATACACCGGCTGGGCCTTCGGCTTCGGCATCGAAAGACTGGCTATGAAAAAATACGGCATCACCGATATACGACTGCTCTTCGAGAGTGACCTGAGATTCCTGGACCAATTTTAGAGAAGAGGTATTGCCTCAGCCGGCTTTTATTTATTACCGGAAAACATCTTCTGGATATCATCAGTATCAGGTTCTTAATATAGTTGAGCTTGTCCTGTTCTTTGCCCATTGCTTTTCTCCTGTTATTTTCATATTTATATTGCTTCGAGGTTCTAAATCTAAATGCATTTCTTATGGTATGTCAATGAAAATCCTGCGGCGTTTAGAAACCGGAATCTAAAGTTTAAGCCGGTACCTGGGGGGATATTTATTGTCCTGGGTTGGCGTCTTTTTGAGCCTGTTTGTATTTAAGATAATCTTAACGGAGGAGTTGATAATCGCCGTTACGAAAATGTTCGGGCGGCTCATGGAGTATGTAACCCTTGACATGGCTGTCCATAAAAACCATGTTACACAGTTGGGATCTGAGGTCGTGCATCTTCATATAAGTAAACCAGTCATAAAATCCATACGTGGTATAGTAAGCGTAAAAAAGCGTTCGGTCGGCACCCATCACCAGCTTGGAGGATTGCCTGATATTCTCCATCCGGCGGCTATACAACACATCGACGATACCATCTACGCCCCATGATTCGCCCAATGGGGTCACGCTGGAACCATTGGCAAAGTCAAGTGCGGCGGTATTGTAAATATAACTGCTTCCGTACACCTCATAAAAATTGCCGGAGGTATAAAAGGTTCCGTCCAAAGACGAACCCGGCTGAAAACCTTTGTCGCTCGGACAACGCCCAATCTTCCTGCCCAAATAGGGCGTCAGTTTTCGAGGGGGGCCGCTATGGGCGATAGAATCTTCCTTGCCCCAAAGATTAACCTGGTTGTCATGGAGCAGCGAGGCGTCTGTGGGTTTGTCGGACTGGGTATAAATCGGCAAACGTCCGTCGTTGGCCGTACTGTAGGCTATGACCCCCTGAGCCATGCCTCGTAACTGTGCCGAGCACACTACTTTGCGAGCTTGCTTTTTAGCTTTTTGCAACGCCGGCATAAGAATCGATAACAATACCGCGATGATGGATATCACCACCAGAAGTTCAATTAACGTAAATCCTCTTCGCTTTGACATAATCTTTTCCTTACGCTCTATTATACCAAATCCCGAATATTTTGCATGAAAATTTCATTGCGATATCCACAGTTAATCCGGGTAAATTCGGCGAAGAATATGAGAATGCCAATTCAGCCAGCCGCCGATAAGCCAAACGCCCGGGGCCTCTTTAGCTTTTTTCGACAATGCCTTTTATATCAGAAACCGTGGGCACGTCGGGCACAATGGATTCATCTTTAAGCGGCTTTATTAAGAGGAATGCGGTATCCTGCGTATGTTTGCCGGTAAAGATTGCTTTGCCGAAAAGGTTATTTACCTTTACTTTTGCCTTTAAGTCAAAACCGGTATTGCCCACCAGTGTTAAATCCGGGGCGTTGTCAAGATATGGCCCTGAATAAATCCGCTCTTTGCGGTAAATGTCCCGGATGACCTTTTTGCCTTCATATTCGAGTGCGCTTAAGATTTTTTCAAGCTTAGCTAAAATTTCCTCACTTTGCCAAAGCTCCACACTTCCGCAGGGGTATTTGCCCTTGTAATTGAGGTAAATCCTGGCGGGGTCGAGAGCAAAGGCTTTTGTGCCGAAACAAATATTGTTTATAGCAGGGTCTGTGTTTTGCTTATATTCCAGCAAACCTTCGGCTTCGAGAAGGTAATTCAGATAAACCTCCTTTTCAATTCCCTCAAAGCCGTGGTCGGAGTGCATTATGAGCAGGTCATTGTCACTGATTTTACCAAGGATCTCGCCGATAGCGGCGTCGATTTTTCTAAAATGGTTGAGGAATAAATCGTGATACTGGTGGTCCTTGTCTTCGTAGGCGTCCCACAGAAAGTGCATCAGTCTGTCTGTGCCGGTAAAAACCAGCATAAATGTTTGCCAGTCCCAGTTGTCCCACAGATAGCGATAAGCTTCTATGCGAGCGTCTAATGTTTTATCAACATCTTCGAGGAACAGGTCCATCGAAGTGTGGGCTTTTTGGGAATCAACATCCAGACGATAATCAAGGTCTTTGAGCACAGGTATCAGCGATTTTGGATAAACGCTTTTTTCAAAATCGATGGAGACAAAGCCGGAAATAAGGACGCCGTTCATTTGGCGGACAGGATATGTGGAAGGAATGTTGATTATGATTGATTTTCCGGGCCACTGGTCCCAGAAAGGAGCAGCTTTTAAGGTGGTAAAATTCGGAAAGGTCATTTTGTAGGTGTTGGGCAACAGGTCCATGAAGCCGTAGGTACCGTGTCCGCCGGGATTCAGGCCGGTAATCATCGATGACCACGCCACGGATGAAACCTCGGGGATGGAGGAATTCATCTTTTTGAATATTCCCTGTGAAATCACCTTGGCGACGTTGGGCATGACGCCGGTTTCAGCGAAGTTTTTAATCATCTCAAACGGTACACCGTCGAGGCCGATTATTATGGTTTTGGCATTTTCATTCATATATCAGCTTTGGGTCGTAATTATACCCCCTGCACATATATTTTCATCATGAACGATGACAAACCGACCAAGTTCCTGGACATCGTTGAAGTCTTTGATGGCGAGGGGCTTTTTGGTTTTGATTATGACCTTGGCGACTTCAAGATTTTTAACGGTGTTTGAGTTCTCTTCGATGAGTTCAAGGGTTGACGAATTGATTCTTTTGTTGATGCTCTCAATTTTGCAGCTTGTTTCCTGCGTCGAACATCTTATGGTAAGTTTCATGTCGGGCGTATAGTCCTGCTTGGTCATCCAGAACATACTGGCGCAAATTCGGTCGGTTAATTTGGGTTCACTGCCGGCCTTGCAGACGATGTTACCGCGGTCGAGGAAAACGGCATCAGCGGTTACCATTCCGATACATTCGCTGGCAATAGCTTTATTAGAATCTTCTAAAAATTTCTCGATCGATTTAACTTTGGTACTCTGTTCACTCGGCAGGATTTTTATTTGGTCACCCATGTTGATGACACCGGCTTCGACTCTGCCGACATTAATCCTCTTTTCGTCAAACTTATACACATCCTGGATGGGGAAAAGCAGAGGTTTGTCCTCGGGCAGCAGCTTGTTCTGCATGGAGTCCAGGCTGTCGAGGAAGGTCGGGCCGGTGTACCAGTCCATATTTTCAGATTTTTTGACGACGTTCTCACCATCAATGGCGGAAATCGGGATATAATACATCGCCTCAATATCAATTGATTTAAGCCACTGCTTCGCTTCTTCCCTGACGGTGTTGAAACGCTCCTCGGAAAAATCCACCACGTCCATTTTGTTCAAAACGACTACCACCTGACCCAGGCCCAGCAGCGACAGCATGTATGAATGGCGCCTGGTCTGCTCCTGAACACCCTGCTCGACATCCACGATTAAAACCGCGGCCTCAGCCTGGGAAGCGCCGGTAATCATATTCTTGACGAATTCGACGTGGCCCGGAGCGTCGATTATTACATAATTCCTTTTCGGGCTCTTGAAGAAGACCTGCGTGGTATCGATGGTAATGCCCTGCTTACGCTCCTCCTCGAGATGGTCCAAAAGATACGCGAACTCGGTTCGTTTACCCTGGCCGGCTGAGGCCTTTTTAATTTCCTCGATTTTATCCGGCGCAAGTGAATCGGTGTCATAAAGCAGTCTGCCGATAAGGGTCGATTTGCCGTGGTCAATATGTCCGACAATTACAAAGCTAAGTGTGTCCATTTTTAATCCTCTTCTAAATATCCTAAATCTTTAAGTTTGTTTTTGATTATTTCCATGTCCTTTTCTTCCAGGGGGCGATTTACCGGCAAAGATGAGAGTGGGTGCGTTTTTCTGCCGAAGCCGATTGCGCTCCATACTCTTTCGTGCAGATAATAAAGAATGTGTTTTGCAATTATATCCAGCATTCCGACGGCGGTTGAAATCTTTATTCTTTGCGACATTTCGAGGCTGCGAGTCAGCATGAAGACAATGACAACCGTTGTTATAGTAGCCGCAATGCGCCAGCTTATGGCTTTGATTATCGAACGAGTATGGGAGTCTTTGTACTTTGCCATACTTACATGTATCCCAAAGAGCGCAGTTTCTGCATCATGTAGTCGTCTTCCTTGTCCTGCGCCCGGCCGGACCGTTCGGAAATCTTTGTGGTCTTCAACTCCTCAACAACCTTGTCTATGGTGTCGGCATCCGAGTCGATAGGACCGCAGCAGGTTTCACAGCCGATGCTGCGGAACCTTTTGCCGTTTTTAGCAAAATACAAATCACAAACGGGGATGTTTTCTTTCTTGACGTACTCCCAGATATCGATTTCACGCCAGCCTAACAGAGGATGCACTCGGAGGTGCTCTTCCTCGGCGGCCTTGGTCTTGTACTGGTCCCACAGTTCCGGCGGCTGGTTCTTGTAATCCCATTCAAAATCCTCATCCCTCGGGCTAAAGACCCTTTCCTTTGCCCTGATGCCGTGCTCGTCCCTTCTTATCCCGAGATACAGAGCCTTAAAGCCGTATTCGGCGATGGCATTTTTCAGGGCGACGGTCTTAAGCTCGTTGCAGCACTGGAATTTTCCCTTATCCGGGCCGACGCCTTTAGCTAAGGCCTCTTCATTTTTGGCGATGAGAAGGTTCAGATTCCATTCCCTGGTGTATTTTGCTCTGAAATCATAAATTTCCTGAAACTTATGAGTCGTGTCGATGTGCAGCGCCGGGAAGGGAATTTTGCCGAAAAAGGCCTTTCGGACCAGCCAAAGCAATGTTGTCGAATCCTTGCCAATCGACCAGAGCATCGCCACATCCCTGAACTGGCTGTAGGCTTCGCGGATGATAAATATGCTTTGATTTTCCAACTTGTCCAATTGAGAAAGAGTGGTACTCATGTTTTGGATACTCCTAATAGTTATTATCTTTTTTTCTAAGCTAACTATTATAGTGCTTTTTCGGTCGAATTTCCACTAAGAAAGAGCAATTTTTTCGGCCTGTGCCAAAAAGTCCGGGTTATGGCTGAAGACTATGTCAAGCAGGATTTACTTTTTAACTTCCTTTGGCCCGATTGTTACAAAGGTAAAATCCTTGAATTTGTTATCCTTGAGAAAAGATTCTACAGATTCAACACTTGTCCCTTCGATTGCTTCCTTTATCTCTTCAATATTTCTCACTCTGTCCAATAGATAGTAATCGCTTGCTATTCCGCTTGCCCGGCTGCTGCTCGATTCACTCTGCATAATCAGGGTACTTTTTAATCCGACCTTCGCCCGATGAATCTCATCTTCGGTTATGCCCTCACTCAGCCTGTCGAACTCCGCTTTTATTACATCGACGGTCTCTTGCGCCTTGTCCGGCGTTGTGCCCGCGTAGCAACCGATGCCTGCATGTCCCTTAAGCGTATGATACTGAGCACCGACCGCATAACACAGCCCCCGCTTTTCTCGAACTTCTGTAAACAGTCTGCTGCTCATGCCTCCTGAAAGAACTGATACCGCGATCAATGCGTTATAATAATCCTCATTGCCGATAGGTACCGTTTCGGTCATCAAGCTGATATGAACCTGTGCACCGTCATGCTGATGATGCGTATAGCCGGCGCCCTTTTTGCCTAAGCTCTGTTTCAAATCCGGCTCAGGCTGCTCGACCTCGAACAAATCCTCGATCTGCCTGCAAACCGCGTCAAAATCATATTTCCCCGCCACAGAGAAAATCGTTTGCGACAGGTTAAACTTTTCCTTTATTATCCGGGTTGTTTTCTCAACGCTGAGCTTTTCAAGCTCATCAAGCTTACCCATTGCCGGCAAACCCAGCGGATACGGATAAAACTGCTCATAAAGCTCTAATATTACTTTCTGCCTCGGGTCGTCGTCAAGACCGGTCAATTCATGAACAGCCAATTTCTTCGACAATTCAAACTGCTCCGGTTCAAGGCCGGGTCGCAGGATAATATCCGCGTACAAATCCAGGGCGCTGGAAAGATTGCTTGCTTCAAGCGCCGCACCTAATGAGATATGACTGCTTATTACTGAACTGTTTCTATGCAGCCCAAGTCCGTCAAGGGCGTCAATTAACTCTTTGCTGCTTCTTTTGCCTGCACCTCGAAAAATCCAGTCCGTTATAACCGCCCCCGCACCGCAGCAGCCCTCGCCGAGCCTTGCCGCTCCGGCCGGGAGCCGAAAAACAAACGCAACCGCCTCGACCTCCTCCATCGGCTCACCAAGGACCACCATGGAGTTATTGAAAATATGCTTATCGAGCTTTTCCGTCATTCTGTAACTTTCCTTGGAATTAACCACAGCAACAACCGATTTTAGCAGTCTTGGGTATCATTATCAACCACAAATTGAATACACCCGGCATTTTATCCATTCTTTTCTCTTGAAAATTTCAAAATCCGTGTAACAATGTAACAATACTCTTTACGCATTGATTCAGGTTGTGATGAATGGTTTCTGCTTTTGAAAATAATGATACCGCCGCAATGCCCTCAAACGCTGCGGATAAAGACCAGGCCCGGCGTAACTACCTGCAGGCGATTAAGCATGATTATCCGCGAAACGCTTCCATTATAGTGTTATTCGAGTTTCTCTGGGGTTTGGGTCTGCCTTTCGCCATGTTTGCCACCACTGTTCCCGCTTATATGACTGCGATCAACTCACCGAAAATCCTCATAGGCTTTATCGTTTCACTGCCGATAATCCTCTGTCCGATGCAAATCATAACCAGTCATTACTTCGCCGGTCGAGCAAAAAAAGTTTGGCTTTCGTTTACCTACTTAGCCTGCATAATCCCCTGGCTGCTGCACAATCTTCTGCTGTTCTTTTACCCAAATACCTTTGGCCGCTCTGCAAAATTAGCCATGTTTATTTTCTGCATGCTCGTTTTTTGGCTGTCTATCATTGCTAATGATGTTGTGCGTTTCTCCATGATTACCGATTGCACACCACTTAAAAAACGCGGGTCGCTCTTTGGTATTCGTGCTGTCGCACTTGCATCAGGACTTCTGCTGATGTGGAAATTAGCCGACTGGATATTTAGCCGCTGGAGCGAACCGCGAAATTTTCTCGCCGCTTTTGCCGTCGGAAACTTATTCTATATGATAGCCTCATTAACCTACCTCCACGTTAGAGAGCACAGAAACCCGGTTATCAAAAACTCTCCAACCCCCACTCTAAAAATTTCTTACCTTGTTCGCCAAACTCTCCTTGTTCTCAAACAACTCCTGCGAAACCAAAATTACCGTGTTTTTATCTTCTTTATGACGTTGTTTACCGTTTCCGTAATGACCGGCTCCTTCATAGTGGTCTTTGCCCGTGAAAAACTCCAGGTTACCGGCTCACAAATCCTTACCCTTACCATTATTCTCAGTACCACCGCCGCATTCTTTTGTTTTGTCTTCGGCAAGTTAGCCGACCGAATCGGCTACAGAATCATCGGCATCTTACAAGGGGTGCTCTTAGCTTTAGGGTACCTTTTTGTGGCCATTGGCTCAATTGCCGATTTCAACAGCAACGCTGTAATTTATTTGGGCTTTTTCTTCTTTGCCACGGTTTACTTCACCTTTCGCATGGTCATGCGCAACTTCTCCATCGAACTGGTTGGCCATCTGGATGTGGCGATTCTTGTCTCCTTAGGCCAGTTGATTATGATGCCGGTTATTCTTTTAACCGCCCCCTTAGCTGGTTTGATTATCGACCTTACCGACACCTACCTGGCCGTCTTTCTTCTCGGCCTGACGTTTGCCCTGACAAGCTCGGTCGGCTTTGCATTCCTCGTCCGCGAACCCAGAACAAGGAAAATGTACGTTGTTAAATCCCTGACACAGACATAAAATCATCTATCGTGCACCCGCGACCCGGTAATTTGAAAAATCCTCTTGACATCTTTAATAATCCCGGTAACATCCTTCCCAAACAACAAAGTCAATTGAATACGTAATGTTAATCGGCTAAAGATGTTGAGCCAAAATTCAATATGCAGAATATTTAGGAGACAATGCAATGACAGACAAAGCAGACAAAAAAGCAGACCTGGCCGGGCCGGGCATCGGCGACTATGCAGAGCTGGAAAAAATCCTGCCGGAAAACTACAGTTCTCTGCTGTCGGCCAAAGAAACACAGAACGCCGTCTATGCAGCCAAGGACTACATCGAAGAAAATCTATGCAAAGAGCTCAACCTGATTCGAGTTACAGTGCCTTTGATAGTGGACGTCGCCAGCGGCACGAACGACTACCTGGACCGTGACGGCTCACGAACGCCGATCGGGTTCCACATTTCAAATGACTATGACAAGAACCCAATCGACGCCGAGGTTGTCCAGGCCGCGACCAAGTGGAAACGTATTGCGCTGAAGCAATTCGGCATGGATATCGGCGAAGGTCTTCTCACTGATATGCGCGCCGTACGCAAGGACTATTTTCTCGACCACGACCACAGCGCGTATGTTGACCAGTGGGACTGGGAGCTGGCGATAACCGAAGAGCAGCGCAATCTGCAGCTTTTGACGGAAGTGGTGGAGAAGTTATGGAAGGTACTCAAAGGTGCCGAGACCCACGTCCAGCAGATGTTTCCCGCCCTGAAGACCGACAAGTATCCCGACCTGCCGGAAAAGCTCAAATTTATCCATGCCGAGGAAATACTTGAAAGGTATCCGGACCTGCCGCGCAAGCAGCGCGAAACGGAAATTATCCAGGAATACCCCGCAATCTTCATCTACGGCATCGGCTGGACACTCAAGGACGGCTACCCGCACGAAATGAGAGCGGCCGACTACGATGACTGGGTCACCGAGACAACATCTAAGGACGGTAGGGGCATGCACGGTCTTAACGGTGATATTCTTGTCTGGAATCCCGTAACGAAGCGCCGACACGAACTGACATCCATGGGCGTCCGAGTTAACGCAGAGACGCTCAGGATACAATTGGAGATGACCGGCCAGCTTGACTTCCTCAAGCTGCCCTACCATCAGGCAATCGTGAATAACGATATTCCGCTGAGTATCGGAGGAGGCATCGGCCAATCGCGAACGTTTATGCTTCTGCTTAAAAAGGCGCACATTGGAGAGGTCAGTGCCACCGTTTGGCCGAAGATATTAAAAGAAATGTGCGCCAGGAAAAATATCCATGTCATAGAATAATAAAAAAGGAGGTTTTCATGTTGATAAAAAAGATTAAGGATGTTCCCGCCGTGCCGGTGGAAATGGAAGGTGCCAGGGATGTAAAAGTACGCGTGCTATTCGGCCCCGATGACAACGCCCCTAATTTTGCCATGCGCGTTTTTGAATTAGACAAGGCAGGATACACACCTTACCACAGCCATCCTTTCGAACATGAGGTGATAGTTTTAGATGGTCAAATCGCCGCTGTCACCGAGAATGATGAAACACAGTTAAATGTCGGCGATGTTTTGCTGATGATGCCCGACGAGATGCACCAGTTCCGAAATCTCTCGGACACCGAACCTGCCGGCATGGTGTGCCTGGTGCCCGTAGAATATCAGAAATAAAACCCTCGAACAGACAAACGTCTCGAATATGTATGTTTGTGCCTTTTTTGAATGTGAGTTTTGGTTTTGACAACAAGGTTATAGGACTAAAAATATACACTCCTCAAGTTGTTTCGAGAAAAATTCTTTTGTAGAATCAGCTCATTTCTGTAAAAAAACAGCGTCGTAAGCCGTCTAAACAGGACAAAACATACAAACGGGATGATTGGTACAACAATTTTATCCTGTACAACTACAACTACAACACTAAAAGCGGCTAAATTCACTTTCGTTCTTATCCGAAGAGTCATTATAACAAAATAGCGGTGAACAGTTTGTTTTGCTGTTTCAACGGTAACTAATTTGTTGGGAATATAAAAATGATTTAATTTGTTAAGGACACAAAAAGCTGCTTACTATCAAAAACAACATTATGGCTGCAAATGCGGCGAGGCACCTTAATAACAACTACTCCAGGTTGTCGAGATCAATTGAAAGACTCTCTTCAGGTAAACGACTCAACAGAGCCAGTGACGACGCGGCAGGCCTGGGTGTCCTTGAATTGATGCGTGTCGATATGGCGATCTTTAAGCAGGGCGCGCGCAATGCCATGGACGGCATTAGTATGCTCCAGACCATGGAAGGGGCTCTGGATGTTATCAATGAGGCCTTGGTTCGTATGGAGCAGCTTGCTGAGCAGGCTTCTACAGGGTCGTATTCTTCCGCGCAGAGAGCTATCATGCAGAATGAGTTTGACGAAATGCGTCTGGAAATCGACCGTATTGCAGGGGGCACTAAGTTTAACGGCATTGCGATGCTAAACACCACTGGTACTGTGTCCATTCACTTCGGTAAATTAACCTCTGATAAACTCGATATCATCGGCAGTGATGTGACCAGTGCTTCAAGCGGCCTTAACATTTCCGGCCTGACCATCCACAAGGTTTCCAGTGCCAAAACTGCTTTGCCCATCCTCGATGCCGCCATCACCACTCAGAATAGCGCTCGAGCAAAGTTCGGTTACAAGATGAACCGCCTCGAAAGTACCGTAAGTGTCCTTAACATTCAACATGAGAACGTGCTTATAGCAAAAGATCGGGTATCGAGTATTGATGTGGCTACTGAAGTGGCAGAGATGACCAGAACTCAGGTATTGGCACAGGCCGGTGTTGCAATGTTAGTCCAGGCCAACACAATCCCCCAAATGGCCTTAACCCTCCTGGCGTAGTTCGCTTTTGTTATTCGCTCTTCCCTCCCTGGTTCCTTCTTAATCTTGAATTTTAATTGATAATTTTTATTTTTGAGTTTTCATCCCTGGTGGTAGTCCTGCTGCGGAGAATGGATTGATTTTTAAATTTCTTATGCCACAGCGGAGTCGGTTTCCACATCGACCTGGTCAAACTTAACGCTTATCTTCTTGCTGACCCCCTGTATCTGCATCGTCACCCCGAACAGCACATCCGCAATGCTCATCGTCCGCTTGGAATGTGTAATGATGATAAACTGCGAATTTTTCTGGAACTCCTGCACTATCAGGTTAAACCGCTCGTTATTGGCCTCATCGAGCGCTGCGTCCACCTCATCAAGAAAGGCAAACGGTGAAGGCTTGGTCTTAAACACCGCAAACAGCAGTGCCAAAGCAGTCAAACTCTTTTCACCCCCGCTCAAGAGACTGATACTCCTGGTCTCTTTGCCGGGCGGGCGGGCGATTATCTCTATCCCGCATTCAAGGATATCGTCCGGGTCTTCCAGGAAGATATCCGCCTTGCCCCCGCCGAACAGCTTGCGGAACAGCTCGCCGAAATTCTCTCTGACCTTCTCAAACGTTACCCTGAACCTCTCCCTGCTTTCCCGGTTAATCCTGCTGATAAGCTGCTCGAGCTGGGCCTTGCTTTTATTGAGGTCCTCAACCTGAGTCGCTAAAAATTCGTATCGTTGTCCGAGCTCCTCCTGCTCTTTAATAGCGTCAACGTTTACATTGCCTAATCTCTCGATCTTGCCCCGAAGCTCGGCTATTTCTTCGCGAACCTTGTCCCAGTCCACATCTTCCTGCTCGAAATTCTCATAAGCCTCCACCAAATCAATTCCTAATTCCTCATCGATCCTCTGGGTGAGGTCTTCGTTCCTTACCTCTAACTGGCTAAGCTCTAACTGCACTTCGTGCATTTTATGTTCAACTTCTTCCTGTCCCGCGCGTTTCTCTTTGAGCAGCTCCTCGGTTTGTTTTTGTTTCTCAATCAGCTCCTGCACCTTTTTATGCATTTCGGAGCTTACCTGCTGGGCCTTTTCCTTCTCCACAAACAACTCGGATATTTTAGCCTCACTGCCTAAGATGTCTCTCTCGGTCCGGCCTGTTTGCTCATCACATCCCGAAAGCTCTCCCCTGACCGATTCAAGTGCCGTCCGTCCGTGCTGCAGCTGGCTTTGCAGACTGGCGGTCCGCTGCCTGATTGATTTTCGCTGCTCGAGGGCCCGGCCTATTTGGACCCGAAGCTCGGTAAGATGATCGGCTTGACTTTCCTGCCGCTCTTTCTTGCGGGCAAGCGACGCCTCAAGCTCTGCAATATGAGCCGTACGTTCGCTGTTAATCGCATCCAACTCTTTGAGCTTCTGTTCTGATTCATATTCCTTCTGGACCGAGGCGCGAATCTCATGCTCCAGTATCTCGAGTTCGCTCGTTATAACCGGCTGCTCCTGGCCCAGGCGCTTGATATTTTGCTCGATAAAGCTCACCTTCGATTCGGTATCCATCTTCTCCGTGTTGGCCTCATAAACACTCGTCCGCAAATCCTGGCACAGTTTCGATAGATGCTCATTTTGCTGATTGTTCTGTTGAAGCTGAGTTTCAAATTCTCTGATTTGCTGTGAAAGCTGTACAAGTTCACTCTCTAACTGGCGCAGCCGACTCTTTCTCGATATCAGGCCTGCTCGTTTACCTACCGGCCCGACACTTATCAAATGCTCACCGTCGAAAACCTCTCCTGATACGGTTACAAATTTATACTCCGGTCCCAACTGTCGGGAAATCTCGAGAGCTTCGCTCATTGACTCCACCAGTAAAGTATGTCCCAAAAGCTTCCAGGCCAGTGCCGCGTATTTGTTGTCGTAATTGACGAATTCAACAACTCTGCCCAACACCGCCGGATGCCCCGACAAATCCTGGGTATCCACGAACGGCTCAATCTTGTCGGCACATATCACGCTGACCCTGCTCTGCAGTCTCTTGCGCATATCATCATCGGCAAGAAACCTGCTTGTGCTGTTAATCACCAGCGCAGCGGTCTTACCTTCAAGCGCCGCCTCGACCGCCGTTGCGTACTGAGCTTCTGCACTGACAACATCAGCCAAAATCCCTTCGATATAATCGTATCTGTTCTGCTCCTCGGCTCGCTCCTGCAATATCTCCTTAATTGTATCGCTGAGACCCTGCCGGTTCGCCTCCATGTCCGAGAGGATTTTGAACTCACTCATAAGTGCGCTGCGTTTTTCCTTGGCGTCAGCCGACCGCTCATTAGCGACTTTTTGCCGGCTTTTAATATCGGTTATCTCACTGCGCTTGGCCTCTAAGCTTTCCCGCAATTCGGCGATAACTTTGTTAATATCACCTAATTTCGCCTGGTGCTGGGCCTTGTCTGTCAGCAATTGGGCCAATTGCTGCTTGGCGACGTTTGCCCGGCCGTTTAATCTGTCCTTCTGACCGGTAAGATTATTACGATACGTCCCCATGCTCTGGATTTCATTGTGAAACTGGGCCGTTCGTCTCACAATATCGATAATCCCGGATTTCTCATCCTCCAGATTCGCCTCGATAATCGCGCACTGTGAGTTTATTTCATCCAGCTCATTGCCGGTCTGTGCCAACCGCCGGTTCTTTTCCTCAAAGTCACGCTCGTTTTCTTGAATCTGGGTTTCACATTCAGCTAATTCATTCGTAAACTGGGCCGTCTGCTCCGTGAGTTTATTAATCTGCTCCGAGGCGTTTGTCTTGCGCTCACCTAACTCTTTTATTCTGCTCTTTAAAAACTCGATGCGTTCAAACTGCTGTTCAATCTTACTCGTCGCGGCGACTAACGAATTATCCCAGCGGTTAATCTGGCCCTCTGATTCAATGATGGTTTTGCCCAATTGGCTCATCAACGTGTCATTCCTGCCTACCTCCGCGCAGATGCTGCTG
>SDBT01010633.1_pt1 | contig 14848 bp, 12 predicted proteins | sample 2277101 | NCBI WGS metagenome assembly SDBT01 (sample SAMN10404973, study PRJNA504765) | marine sediment metagenome | isolation source: marine sediment core GS10_PC15, 103 cmbsf | place: Arctic Ocean: Southern Knipovich Ridge | collected 2010
TAAGCTGCTGCTGTGTAGCCCCGCGACCGCCCGGCGACGAAGCTGGTATTATGCCTGAGTCTGCGAGGGAAGAAGAACTCGAATACATCCTTGCAATCGAGCGGGGCGAGATACCCAACCCTCAGTATGAGATTGTTCGTCAGCGGGAGGCCAAGCCTCAATGGACTACGGGCGGGGAGCTATGGGAACAGATGCCCAGCTACCAAGAAGCCAAGATGCGAGGCTGGACACAGGCCAAGGACGAGAAGGGCTACCAAGCCGAGCTTGCCGAGTTATATCACGGGGCCCTTTTAGAGTCTGGCGAATCGGGCGAAGCCTGGCGGGTTATGGCCGGGCTGTTCGAGCGGGGCTACCAAAAAGGTGTGGGCTTCGGTGAACTAGCGGCAATGGACCAGGTTATGGCGACCGACGTTATCCCGTTTGTCGGCTCTGGTGTTCGGGCCTATAAGCTCTATCAAATCTATAAATCTACCAAGCGGCTCCAAGAACACGGTGTAGAGGACTACGACCGCCGACGAGCTGACGAGAGGGCAGTAATTGACTACCTGACCAACCAATATGAGATTAGCCAGAGGGGCACAACCTTTGGGGCCAAGGTCGGGACGGGGCTTTTGGAGCTGCCCGCGTTTATCGGCGAGTTTGCCGCTACCGGCGGCCTGGCTAGGCTGGGTGAAAAGGCAGTAGCTAAGGGTGCGGAAAAAATCACCCAGCGTAGACTGGGGCAACAGGCAATCAAGTGGGTGCTTACCCGGCCAACCAGGGCTGCTTTCCGTGCAGCGGGTATGCCCACCAGGATCGCCCGCAGTGGCCTGGAGCGGGCTCTCGGCGAAACACCTGTCGAGCGGGACGTAGAAGGCCGCCTTGTGGTCAGTGGGCGGCCGCATGGGCCTATCAGTTACGCTCTGCTTGGCGGGCTGGATACAATTATTGAAACTTACACCGAAGAGCTGGGCACACTGTTCAGTAGAATGGGCAGTAGGGTCATCAAGAGGATCCCCGGCCTGAGTAGGTTACAGGCGGTTTGGTCACGGAAAACGGGGGGCACTGCCGCTGAATTTGCCCGCAAAGTGATGAGAGTTACGGGCCGCCAGGACATATTCTCAGAGCTTGGCGAAGAGCAGGCCGGGCGGATGCTCAGAGAATTTACCGGCCTTGATCGTAGGACTACCGATGACGCTACGCTTGTAGAGCGATTTCTAGCCACGTTTCCAAGTGCCGAAGAACTTGCCGCTGAGGCCACTGTTTTAGGCGTCCCAAGTCTGTTAGGGATAGGCGGACAGGTAATCGGGGGCAGACTGACGGCGCGACAGAGAATCGAGGCTGCCAGGGGGATACCACCAAAGGAGGTGCCAAGTGAAGAACCAATCGAAGCCAAAGGTAAAACTAAGCCGACTCGACCAACTCCGCCGGGCGAAGCAGAAGAACCTGTTCGGGCCATCACCCCGACGCCGCTCGAAGGGGTCGAAGGGCTAAAGCCTACAGATACAGCTGATGCCGAAAAGATTGTAGCGGCCTACCAGAAACGGAGCCCAACTGAGCCACTGACCCCCGAATCCATTACTGCGGTGGACACCGCCTTCGAGACTGCGGGGCTGGTGGTCCCGACCGATATGCCAGACGTGCAATTACGGGCCTGGCCGGGCAATCTCGAAGCAATGCAGGCCATCGCCAAGAAAATGGCGGCTGTGCGTAGCGGTAAAGCTGCTCCCACTTATGGTCTGACTCGCCGGAAAGTCACCCCAACAAAGCTGCCTAAAGCCAAGGCTAAAACTCCACAGGCCCAGATCAAGAGCCTGCTGCCCAGCAAAGCCAAAGTAGTAAGTCGGTATGCCATTGATGCGGTACGCGTCGAGGGAAACAAGACTGTGGTAACAGACGGCCGGCGGATCTGGATTATCGAAGGCGAACCCGGCCAGTATGGGCCGGACGGTAATTATTCGGTCGATAAAAAGGGCAACCTGGGTGAGCCAGTAGAGGGCGAGTTTCCCAAGTACCAAGACGCAATTCCCCCGTCTAAGGGGTCGCCAACGGCCACGGTCGAGATAGAACCCACCTTCCGGCACTTGACACAGGCCGCGACTATGACCACCGAGGAGTCCCCGGCGGTGCTGGCGGCCGTCAACCCCGATGGCAGTATGGGGTTCGCTGTGATTAACGCAGAGGCTGGGACGGTCGAGGTAAATATCCAAGATGGCTACAAAGACTTGGGGGCTATAAATCCCAAGTATTTACGAGAAGCCCTAGCGTTTGCCTACGCCAATGGTCAGGACAGCATCTCTCTGTGGTGGACCGAACCGGGCAAACCCTGGCTGCTCAAGGGCGGCAACGTCACGATCGTACAGTCGGCAATGGAGGTGGAGCGTACAGTGGCCGACGTGTTGCCGGCAGAAAGAAAGCCCGCCCCTGCACCTCCAGAAGCCGCGAAGCCTGCCGAGGAGAGGCAGCCATTTATTCAATGGCAGCAACGCATTGGTGCGGCTAAAAGTTTCAGTGAAATACAGGATATTGCCTTGGCTATGGGCAAAGACCAATATCTTATCGACCATGATGCTGAAAAAGCTCGCTTACTTATTCAACTCAGAACTAAGGGGGACGAAATACGAGAAGCGCAAATAGGAGTGCGCGAACCCACCCCTGCCGAGCGGCTTGCTAAAGCAAAAAAGGCCCCAATGGAAGGGCCGGTGAAAGGCCCGGTAGTAAAAATCCAGACCGACATCGGGGATGTCCATGTTCCTGAAGCGGATTTACCCGGTGTTCCCTTGGAAGATTTAGAGGCCATTTTTGATTATGGTAATTTTCAGGGGCCGTTAGAACAGCCGGACTTGAGGCGCAGTCTGTCTGTTGGCGATACGATTAAGTACCGGGGCCGGACGATAATGGTCATGCCCCAAGGTTTCCGGGACATTACCGGCCTTTCGCAGCGAGAGATTGATGCCCTCGGCACCTCAGAGAATTTCATCGGCCCAGATGCTACTTGGCGGCTAATCGAACAACAAATGCGAAAACCAAAGGAGGGTGAGCCGCCCGTCGGCGAGGTCCCCCCGGAGGCTTTTGCTGCTGAGATCAGGGCCAAGGAATGGACCGAAAGCCTGCCCCTGGAGCCGGAGGCGATCAAGAAGCCTATCAACGCCCGCGAAATCCTCCAGGGACTAAGTAAGTCGTTCAATGTACCTATTCGCGGAAAAGGCACACATGCCCTGACGAAGGTAGCGGGCTTCTATAAGCCGTTTGGTGAGGTTATTCGCCTAAAAGGCATGGGGAATCTTTACGCTGGAGCTCACGAGCTAGGGCATCATTTGGAAAAGACGCTCTGGGGCCCGTCGATAAAAGATATATGGGGCAGGGCTCACTTTAGAAAGTACACAGACGAGCTTGTAAAACTCGATTATGGGTATCCGAAACTGAAGCGAAGCTACGAAGGTTTTGCCGAGTACATCCGTATTCTGCTGACTACCAACAACGCGGCCGGGATCGCGCCCCGCTGGCATAGCTACTTCATAAACGAGGTGCTGCCCGCCCATCCTGAAATCCAGGCGAAGCTCTTTGCGGCCCGCAAGCAGATACAGCAGTTTATAGCCCAAGGTGCCGAGGGGCGCATGAAGGGTATGGTCGATACCGGCAAGCCTATTATCTTCCGCGATCTCCGCAGTCGGATAACAAACGCGTGGGTGCGCCTTCGTCAAGCGTTTACTACCGACTTGGCTATACCGGAAAAGTTGCTGCGTCAAGCTGGTGTGCCGGAAGTAGGAATGACGCCCGAAGAGGTTGCCGCCGGCAAACTTGACCCACAAGAGGACCCGATTGCGATCGCAGCAGCTCTTGGTGGCAGCGTAGGCGGCCAGGCCCGAACATATTACATGGAGGGCTCGTTTGATATAAACCGCAACCAGACCGGACCGGGTATACCGGAGATACTCGAACCTGTAGCCAAAACCCTTACTAAAGAGGCGGGCAAGGAAGAGTTCACCATCTACCTAATCGCTCGCCGGGCTATCAAATCTAAACTGTTTGAGCGGGGCAAAAACCCCGGCTTTTCCAGAGCTGACGCTGACTACGTGTACAAGAAATACGATAATCCTGTGTGGGCCAAGGCTTCGGATCAAGTGACTACGTGGGGTAACGGCTTAATCGACCTGCTGGCGCAGGCAGGGAAACTCTCTGACGATATCGCCCAGTTGATGAAAGATATGAACCCTGTTTGGATTCGCTACGCCCGCTCACTGGGCGATATTCCCAGCGGTGCTTATCAAAGGGCCGGACGTGGCCGGGCTGTGCTCACCCAAGCCAAGGGGGTATTTCGGCTCAAAGGGTCTGCTCGTCGAATCCTGGATCCCTGGCAGTCGATGATAACTTACGCGGAACTTATCATCGGCCTGTCCAACAAGGCCCGCATAACACGGGCTTGGGCGGAGCTGGCGGAGAAACGCGAGGGTCTGGGCCATTTGGTCGAGCGCCTGCCCCAGCCGATGCGGGTAGTCAAATTCAATCTTCAGCAGATTAAAAAAGACCTGGAGCAGATATTCGACCAGGAGATCAACCCGGAGGACCTTGATCGGTTGGCGTCTGTTTGGGTAAATTCTACAAAGTACGTCGGGAAAGAAAATATCGTGGGTATTATGAAGGACGGCAAGCTCACGTTCTACGAGTTCAATAAAGACCTATATGCTGTGCTCAAGAATCTCGATGGTTTCCAGTTGCCCGGCTACTTGCAATTACTGACCATACCCAAACGGGTGGTCCAAACCACAGCCGTAGGAATCAAATTGTCTTTCATAGCCGTGCGCAACCCCATCCGCGACTTCTTTACCTTCATGCTTCAGACTGAACATACGGGCCATCCAATAAGAAGCGCGGTTGCCGTAGCTCGATCGTTCCGGGGAATGTTCAAGCCGGACTGGCAGCATTTCCAGGCTCGCGGCGGCGGCCTGGAGCTGTCCGGTCTAATCGGTCAAACCCGTAGGATGCAAAAGGCTGTGGCTCAGGAAGCCTGGGCTAGAGCAGGTGGTCCTTGGCAGAAGTTCTGGTTTAGCCTTAGACACCCGATTGAGGGGATCAAAGATATTGGGATGCCGATCGAGATGGCCCCCCGCATGGCGGAGTTTGGCGGCATAGCCGAGAAATGGCCCAAAGGTACTGCTAATCAGTTTATCGCCAGCATGATAGGGGCTCGGGATGTAACCACCGATTTTGCCCGTGGAGGTACTGTTGGCAGGGCAATCAATACGATGGTGGCCTTCTTCAACGCCGGGATACAAGGGCCATCCAAGTTTTACCGCTTCCACCGCAAACACCCTTACCGAGCTGTTATGAGCGGCTTGGTCTTGACCAATATGGGCGTAGCCCTCTGGTTGACCTACCGAGATGAAGAATGGTGGAAAGAAATGCCGTATTGGGAAAAAATGGCTTACATTCACCTTAAAAAGGGTCTGCGGATACCAACGCCGTTTCTTTGGGGGCTATCTTACGTCAATGTCCCGGTCATGCTGCTCGATTCTTTTTATCAGGGCAACCCCGATCAACGCACGGCGATTGTCGAGCAGTTTGCCCGCCAGGTTAATCCCCTGGCCCCGCCGCAGTTCGTGGGTCCCCTGTGGGACATTGTATCAAACGAGGACTGGGCAGGTAGGCCGATTATACCTGAAAGACTGGAACGCGTACCCACCATAGAGCAAGTCAAACCCTGGACGCCGTGGTGGGCTAGAGCTGTCGGCAGGGTACTGGGGCGGTCCCCGATTAAAGTAGAGCACATGGTATCTACGGCCCTGGGCGGCCTGCCCCGTGGTGTTGGACGATTGGCTGAGGCGGTCGAGAAAATCCGATCGGGTAAGACCAATACCTTGACCGCAGCGGACATCCCCGTAATTGGTACGCTATTTTCCCGTACCATCGGTCAGCCAATGGTCAGTATGGATACGTTCTATCGGCGGCTCGAAAAGCTCCGCACCAAGAATCTCTCGGACAAGGACCCGCCGACACCGGAAGAGTTTGTCGAGCTTGTGCGCAAGAATCAGATAGCCAGGGAAATGACCGGGCTACGAGACGCTATCCGCCGAGCCCGCGAAATCGATGACGCCGATGAGATGAAGCGCCTTTATATGGTGATGGGCCAGATGCTCAAAGAGGCCCTGAATCGTACAGTGACCCCCCGAGATGTTAGTAACGAGCTGAGCAAACGCATATACGGCGAGACCAAGAGGATCAAGGGCCGCCTCCGCCGCCGTGGAGTCCCGCACAAGGGCACCGAGAGGGCCGTGGCGATTCTCCGGGGGCGTCCAGTCGAAGAAATACCGAAACGCCGGCCAGAACCGTAAAAACCTACCAGACCGCTACAGGGCCCTTTTAGGACACTCCTTGAAAACTAGGCCGCAATGGCCAAGTGTGTCGCGTCCTGCCCGCCTGGAGCCAGCCAGAGGCTCCCCTGGGCCCTGTGGCGTGTTTATTCCTGCACAGCTCGCCCGCCTGTCCACTTTCCCTACCAGATAGGTCAATAGGGTGTCCCAGATTCCGTTTGGCCCTTAGAAGCGATATTCGCCCTTTTGGCACCAAAGCAGGGGCCGCTCACTGCTGGGTAGGTTGAGGGGGCACGGCCTACCCGGGGATAGCAAGCGGCCCGTATTATCTACAGCAGACCCCGCCGGGAAAGACTCCGCCAAGGTGTTGTTAACCGCCTCCCATTGCTTCTGAAGTTCTCTTTTGGTCGGCATATTACTTCCCGCGATCGGCGGCTTGGTTTTTGGCCCAGGCGATTTTCACTAGAGCTGAAACGATAGCCAGTATCGCCGTGACCATAAACCAGCCGATACAGCCAGCCGGGTAAGCCCATTGGTTCTTGCCGATACAAATCGCCGTATACCAAACCCCAGCAATAAATGGCAGAGCCGCTGTGCCTATGGCCCATATCGAGCCGTAGTACCAACACAACCCCACAACAGCGCCAATATGCAGTAAGATTCCCCAGAGAGGCATATAAGCCGTACCCCAAGTATCAGCTTGCGGCCACAGCTTTCCTATCCCGCTCCATTTCATTTCTAAGCCCTCCCACAAGTAAATCCCACCATCCACATTATATCTGCGCGGAAAGTCTGCGCCTAGTTTCTTCCCAGGGCCCAATCTCTAAAAAAATCTGCTGCCCTAACCTATTGAGCTTATAAAGGCTTATGTCGGTATGTAAAGTTTTCTATGTTTTTGTGTTGACTTATAGGGGGATGTGTCGATACTATCCACCATGAACAGTTCAGCCCTAGGGCCTCTTTTTAGGAGCAGAAATCATGGAAGCGACAGGAACCCCAAACGCAGCCGCCGAAACAGTCATTTACTCTTACACCCGCGCCCAAGCTATCGAGGACGGTGTTTTGGTGGATGTGTCCTCAGTGGCAAGGGAAGCGGGGATCAAGTTTCCCGTTGCTCTGACTGCTACCGTCTGGGCCAAATATGTCCAAGTCCCCGAAGCGGTCCCCTGTCAAGACGAATCTGGGCGGCTCTGGGATATCCTCTGGATGCTCCGTTGTGCCATTATCGCCAGTAAACATCAGGAACCCGGTGAACCCCTGCTTTATCGTCTTGTCGTCCGCAATGGCCAAAGACCCAGCCGGCGGGATCGGGTAACGCTCAAGAGCGTCTGTGGCCCTGGAGACAACGCCGAGCCCGTCATAACCATTATGCTGCCGGACGAGGACTAACGACTCACCCTGTGTCCAAACAGCCCGGAACTAACCGAGCGAGGGGGAAAGGGTAAATCATGCCGACACGCAAACAAACCAAACATGAGCCCAAGCGCATCTGTGGGGACTGCTCAGCCTGTTATCGTCTGGGCGACGACTGCAAAGGTAAAGCACGGCAAGCTTGTGAGGATTGGGAGCCTCGGCCAAACGATGGCTCTAATTAGTCTCAAAACCTCTTATCAGGAACATAGGCGATGAAAACAAAACGGAAAACAGCCGTACTTGATCGACCTAACGTGCTCAACTTGGAACAAAGGCAAGAGCTTGGAGAGCTGCTACAACGGACGCCTTTTTTAGTGAATAGACTCAAGCCGACCTCAGCCCCACTCGTCCACGGGGAATCGCGGCCCGACAGCTACCGCACAGGTGTTCGGATATGGACCGTAGAGGGCTGGCTGGTTTCTGTAGCCCCGCCGCGTTGCGGTTGGTTAATGACCTGGAATCCGCCCGAGGGTTCTGCTGTTTTTAGTTATACGATTTCAGACAAAGGCATCTACTCCCACTTAATAGATAACCCAAACAACCCTGGCAACGGCCTTAAAGTCCCGGGCTGGCCTAAAGGAGAACTCCTTGAACACACGGGGGCCTAGCCGTCTAACAGAGCCAATCTTCTCTCCGACCTGGGGGCAGAGCGTGGAAACTTCCCCCTCTGCCCCCCTAGTAATTCGCAAGTGTTTCCTGCCACGGACACCGCCTTGGCTAAAGCGCGGGGTATGGGAAGCGGGCCTTTGGCTCGTCGGCCGGTTACGCAACCCTGCCCTGCGCTTCTGGTAATTTCAATGGACAGATTTGTAATTATACATTTTCGCCTGCCAACCCAGACAACGGCGGACTTGACCGCCCTGGCCATCCAAGAAGGATCAATGCGCCCCCGGCAGGAATCGCCACACCCGACGAGACTGATTAAAAGAATACCCGCCCAGTATGTCGAGGACAACCGGCCCCTTACTAAGACAATAGACGGCAAGGGAAAGCCCACCAAAGCCGACGAATTGGTGCGGGAGTTCATTGAGTGGTGCAACATTGAACGGAATCTCGCCAAAAACACAACTGAGGGTTACCGGCGAGACCTACAATCTTTCCTTCGGTTTTACCAAGACGAAACCGATAAGCCGCTGACTGACTGGCTTGGCTACAAGACGATCGGTAAATTCTTGCGCTCATTAACTCGAAGGGGTTTGGTTGCGGAAAGCGTCATGCGTTATCTAGCTACCCTTCGGGCCTTTTGTCGCTACCTGCTTTTGACTGAGCGACTAGAAGGCAATCCAGCCCAGGCTGTTCTTGGCCCCCGCCGCCGGAAACATAAACTACCAAACGTGCTTACTTTAGAGCAAGTGGAGCGGCTGCTCGCTGCCCCGAAAAAGACTGACTTGGCTGGCCTGCGAGATCGAGCGATCCTAATACTGGCATATTCAACTGGTATGCGGAATACGGAATTAACGCAAATAGGAATTACAAACATCAATTTTCAAGATAATGAATTAAGGTGTATGGGCAAGGGATCGAGGGAACGGATCATACCGATAAGCCCCAAGGCCAGCAAGGCCGTGCAGGCGTACATAAAAAAAGCCCGGCCCGCAACTGAGCAAGATACGCTGTTTCTATCATACCTGCCCCCCGGAGCACCCCGAGTAACCGGATGTCCACGTAAGGACCGCAAGCGGCCACCAAAAACCACGAAAGGTTCGCCGCTTGACCAGCGTGACATACGCCGGTTGGTTGAAAAGTACGCGAGACGGGCCGGCTTGGCCGGGCTTGCAACACCGCACACGCTCAGGCATAGTTTTGCCACGCATTTACTGGCTGGTGGGGCGGACCTCCTTAGTGTCCAAGCCTTACTCGGCCACACCTCGATCAGCACCACGCAAATCTATACCCACGTTGATATAACCCGCCTCAAAGACGTTTATAACCGATGCCATCCCGACCAGAAGGAGTCCGTGAAAACCGCCAAGCGAAAGGACGAACCATGAACGGCGAACAAGAGAAAATCTCTGTCAGTTTCGAGCAAAAAAAACTCCGTATAGAGATCGAGGCTGAGCTGCCCCCCAAGCTCGCCACAGCGATTGAGGCAGAGCAAAAGCACGAACAGAGGCGGGGTAAGCATCTAACCTTTGACGAAATGGCCCTGGCTCTACTTGAGGAGGGGATAAAGGCCACAGAGGCCAGGCTGGCGGCTACCGAAGAACAGCAGCAAGAGCCCCTAAGTAGCCCTTGATTTTGGTCGCAGCCCACATATACTGACTGTTTTGTTCATAAAGGAGCATATATGCCTATCACGATAGCTGGTAAAACCGCTTACAAAGTCGAAGAGCTTGCTCAGGTTGTTGGTCTTAGTACCTACACCATCCGGGACTATCTGCGCAAAGGGCAACTTCGTGGACGCAAGGTGGGTAAGTTCTGGTATATCCTCGAGAAAGATGCCCGAAAAGTGTTTGTAAATAACCACGGCAAGGGAAAAGACCTGCCCCCGAAGAAATGATCCCGCCGATAGCTGACACAGCGCACACGCCGTTTTGGGGGTTTTTAGGGCTTTGGGGGATAATCAGCGAAAATCGACCTCACCAGCTCGTTTCTACTAGACGTTCTCAGGGTGAGGCGACCACTACTACCTCAAAATCAGATGCACGGGCAAAAGTTCCACGTAGTCCGCCGGCAGACGTATCTCCGGGAAGATTTGGTTATCGGCGACCAGGCGAATATCGTCCGCGATGGTGCGGTACACCCGCCGCAGGACGTACTCCTGTTTGGGGGCCTGGTCGTGCTCGGCGATAAAGCGAACGACACAGATATTCCCATCGGCCACATCCTCGAGCGGCACAGGGGCCGGGCTTACCAGCACCGCGTCCCCCCTAGTGATGCGGGGATGCATAGCGTAATTGTGTATTTCGGCAGCCACAATGTCCGGGCGGGTTTTATCAGCCTTGAGCATAAAATCACCATCCCTTCTTGACGCTAACTCTCGATACTAACAAGTACCAAACGTAGGTAATTATTTTTGAGTACGATAATGGGCGTTTCCATACACTTACTTACTTAAGGGGCCTGCCACCTTTTAGCTCTGCTCTGCGTGGGGCAAAAGGCTTGCCCTGTTTCTTTTCCCTTTGGTCTACGGCCTTGGCCAGCGCATTCTCCCCCAGGCTAGCCAAGGTAAGGCCGGGCGTCCAGTAGACGGTATTTTTGACTCGCTCAATAAGCTCAAGCGGCAGGTGAATCGTTAGTCGCTCTTTTCTGGGCTTCGATAGCTCCACTTGTTTTTGGGCGGCGGCTGTAGACTCTTCTGGGACCGGGACTACTGCATCCAGCGGATTCTGTCCTATTGTTTTGGACTTATCGGCCATGTTCAAGCCTTTCCTTCAGTCGCAAGGATTTCGGCGGCTAGGGCACGATAATCAAGTGAGCCCCGGCACGTCGGATCATAAAACTGGATTGGTTTACTGAAAGAGGGAGCCTCTGCGAGTTTGATATTTTCCCTGATAACCGTTTTGTAGACTTGGCTGCCAAATCGCTCGCGGAGGCGATCTACTACCTCTTGGGCGTGTCGAGCCCGCCGGTCTACCCGGCAAGCAAGGATGCCCGCAATTCCCAAGGCAGGATTCAGCCGCTCTTTGACTGTCTCTACGGTTTGTAATAGCTGGACCAAACCACTGAGGGCCATAACGTGAGCTTCCACGGGCACCAGGACTTCACGGGCGGCGGCTAAGGCTGAGACGGTCAAGAGGCCAAGAGACGGCGGACAGTCCAGCAAAACGTAATTCCAGCGGCGGGGGAGCTGTTGTAGGGCCCGGTGAAAGATACCCTCTGCCCCCAGTTCACCAGCCAGGGCTTTTTCAACACCGACCAGCCAAGCGGAGGACGGAACCAAATCCACACCATATTTAGTATTGTGGATAATATCCAAAAGGTTCCCGTTATCAGTAAATACAGCCAATAAGCCTTTGTCTGTGTTTACGCCCTTGACGCCCATCCAAGCGCTTGCCGAAGATTGCGGGTCTAAATCTATCAACAAAACACGCTGCCCCATCTCTCCCAAGGCAGTACATAGATTTACAGAAGTCGTTGTCTTGCAGGACCCGCCTTTCTGGTTGGTTACAGCAAAAACTCTCATAGGCTAGGCCGTATCGGCCACGTGGGCCGCTAGTTGCCCCTGCACGTCTCGTTCCCAATCGCGGTAAATCATCAGCGTACGAATATCCTTGTGCCGGGAAAATTGGAGCACTTCCTCTAGGGCTAGGCCGTTTGCCTGGGCAGCCTTGCAGGCTTCGGTAATAGCTGTGTGACGCAGCTTGTGAGGGCGAAGGGCCTCCACGCCGACCTTTGCCCCCAGGTCCCGGACGATTCGATACAAGGAAGTCCCGGTCAGTCGCTTGCCCTTACCAGCTCTATCGAAGTTGATAAAGAGTGGTCCTGGCTCTGTGTCCCGGACTTTCAGCCAGGCGGCAAGGGCTGCCCTGGTGGGTTCTGGTAATGTAAGTAGCTGTTTTTGCGTCTGCCCCTTGCCTAAGACAGATACCGTGCTGGCTTCAAGGTCCACGTCCTCGATGTTCAGGGATACGACCTCCTGCCGGCGTAAACCCAAGTCGTACAGTAGCCGGAGTGCAGCCTGGTCTCTTTTGGCTTTCGGGCCTAGCTGGCGGCCGTTGGTGTCAAAGAGCCGTTGGACTGCCGTTCGCCCAGGTCCTCGGGTATCGCGGTAGGGGGCTACACCCTTGATGTTCTCTACCTCGAGCGCCCAGGGGATAAGGCCCAGCGTCCGGGCCAGTTTAGCCAGAGACCGCAAGGCAGCCAGCCGCCGATTGATTGTGGCAGGTTGAAGGTCCTGGTCCAGCAGGTGTGTTTTGTAGGCCAGAGCCAAGCTATTGGCAGCCCCGTGGCCCCCGGAAAACAAACGCCGGGCTGCTTGATCTAGGCAGGCTGTCCCGGCAAACACCCGGAACCCCTCCAGGTCTTGCTGATAAGCCCGGATAGTATGCTTATTCCGGCCGGCAAAAAAAGAGGCAATAAGGGCGGGGATAGCGCCATATTTGGTAATTACGGCTGTTTTGGTTTTGGCTAATGATCGGCTTGTCATAATGGTTTACCTTTACGCTAAAGGTCCGTTGGTATGTATTATTGCAAAGGTTCCCGTTTATGTCCAAACAATTCTGAGAAAAATCTCAGTTTTCTGGCTGAGCTGATCCGGGCCGCGATAGACGCCCTCAGAGAGAGCAAGCTCGACCTTACGCCGGCCACATCGGAAAGTAGAATAAAAAACATCATCTTGGAAAAGATTTCTTGACACCCCCAATCTGTGGGGGTATGCTAACCGAGAGAGCACTTCTGCTCTAGGCGGGCGACAGGCGAGCTCCCCCTGAGAGAAAGATAGGAAGATAGTGTAGTTGACGGACAGCCTTTATCGCAAGGATGGGATATGGCCTCTACTGGTATCATTACGGGCAAGCCTAAACAGGCAGCCAGAAAGCAGCCGTCGGTCGGAGAGGAGCGTTGGGACGGCCAGAAGTGGCTGGTCTGGACCGGGAAGAACTGGGGCAAGGCCCACACCCACTGGGACGACCGCAAAGCCGATCTTAGAGAGCGATCTGGGGGGTTTGAGGATAAGCTCGTTCGGTGTCGGGAATGTGGGGAAAAACAACCCGCCTACTATACCCCAGAGCAGCACCACACCCCAAAGCAAGAAAAGCTCTTGGATGGTATGTGTTTCGGGTGTTACGCCGAACGCAGGCACCTTCGGGGGCAGTATAGGCCGCAATCGGCTCCCATCCCTACCATATTACCTGACCAAGTGGTACACGATCATACAAAAAACCAAGTGGACAGGGCTGGCGAATCGGGGGGACGCACACCTCAGACCCGCCGCGCTGGCCGTATCTGCCCATTTTGTGCATTTAGCGACAAAGCCCCCATTGGAAAAACATACACAACGCAGCGACTTATGTGGAAATACCAGGAAGGGATAATGAGCACAGAGGGCTGGCGTTCTGTGGATCTTTATATGACAAAAGCGGGTAGCCAAACAATTCCCTGGAACAGGCCGCCAGAATACGAAGAGGTTTGGCGCTGCTGGCCGCAAGTGAGAGACAGAAGACAAATAAAAGCAAGATCGTTTATGTGCCCTGATTATAGGACAGCCTGGACTACTGAGAATGAGCCAAAAACCACAAAGCCGCTTATACTCACGGCTGCCCCGCCAATTCCTTGGAAAGAGGCCATGCCGGGGGAAGGTCCGTATCAGTTTGGGCCAGAAATCCAGAAAAAATACAAAAAAAGAGCAGAAGCCCTAAACCTAGTAAACATAATGGGTTTACCGCAGGAAGGGGCTGCTAAGGTTCTGGGAATTTCACGCCAAGCTGTCGGCGATCGCCTAAAAGCCTTGCCTTTCGGTTTAACCTATGTAGGGGAGGTAGCTAGGGCTGCAAAGGAAGCCGCTACTGTTGCCCCCGAGTGGTTTACGGGCGACTGGCCATTTAGAGATAGGTTTGTTGACCATCGGATAATGCCAGCCCCTTACGATGTTGTGTACGCCCGCAGCGCGGGCCGGTGTCCTCGTTGTGGTTCTAGGGTAGAGATGGACGACTGTGGCTGTATTTTGTGCCACCGATGCGGGTTTGCTGTATAGCCATAGATTGAAGTGAAAAAAAGTTTGTTCTTTGCTGCACATTTCCCTTGACACAGGACAACATTTATGGTACAATGAAGGTAGAAGGACAACACGTTCTAAGGAAAAGAGTTCGGTTTGTCTAGCGGGCAAACAGCCGTACATACGCGTTATAGAGGCTTCTGGTAGGGGAAAAAAGGAGCAGGTCATGGATTTACGATTAGCAGCAGATCAGGCAGGAATTTCATATCGCACCGCCGCTCGTTGGGTCGAAAGCGAGATTGTTCGGCCGGTAGGTTATGTTGGCGTCCAAGGTGCCCCGATCCCCATCACCAAGAAAGAGGCGCGCGAGCTCCGTATATTGGCCAAATTGCGTGGAGTGCTTTCTTTGCAGGCACTAAAACAAGCGGCCGTCTATTTGAGAGCCAGGGGAGATAACCCGTTTTCTGAGGGTCGATTCGCTGCTCTTAGGGGGCCCGGTCGCAAACGCAGACTTATCAAGTGTTGTGCGGATGGGCAGGTGATCGACCTT